>Ga0233415_10000033_pt1 | contig 61358 bp, 68 predicted proteins | sample Na_anoxic_12_MG_FD_188631 | JGI IMG/M metagenome (GOLD analysis project Ga0233415, IMG submission 188631) | Seawater microbial communities from Saanich Inlet, British Columbia, Canada - Na_anoxic_12_MG | ecosystem: Environmental > Aquatic > Marine > Inlet | place: Canada: British Columbia...
ATTTCATTTTTTTTAACCAACAACAAAAAAATGAATTGTTTTGGGCAACCAAGTCTCGCCCATAATGAATGATTGAACTACAAAACCATGACGATGCATATTTAATTGCCTCTACGCGCTTCAACGCGGAAACCTATGCCGCCAATCAGCGATACCGCCGCAAGCACGGTATTTCCGTGATTTACGGGACCAACACGCCCATTTGCGACATACATCCAAAGTACGCCGTCATGTTTGTGCTGGAAATGAACAACAGTACCAATGTGATAGAAGGCATTGGCCGCATTCGCAACCAGCTGTATCCCCGCGAAATGAAAAATATATACACCAACATTGCGCATTCCGAGTACAACGCATTCTTCTACAAGGGGACTAAATGGGTGTCGCGAGACATTATCCAAAAAAAAGACCCCGATCTACTAATTATATTTGAAAATATGCTGTTTAAAAAAAAGACGCACATAAAACGTCAGGGAGGCATCACCGTTATTACAGAGAAACTGCTTTCCCACTGGATGGAGGATAAAACGCGATTGACAGAGGGACTGCGGAAATTACTGGTGCGTATTTTGGCCCTTTTCGGGTGTTGATTTTATTTATTTGTTTTTTTTGTTTTTTTGTTTTTTTGTTTTTTTGTTTTTTTGTTTTTTTTGTTTTTTTGTTTTTATATGGTAAAATATTGCAATAAAATAATAATGAAACAAGAAAAAAAGATTCTTATAGGCGCCGCGGCAGTAATACTAGTATTTTTCCTACTGCGCCGAATCGGCAACACGGCAACAGTGCCAACCAGTAAAACCACCACTACCACTGTGACAAAATCCACCACCTACAACCCCGTCACCTCTCCCAACTATGTAAAGGCCCACTACAACCCCTACAAGGCCAAGTATTATTAAGATACAATTTATTCCGTCGTTTTATAGAAAATAATAAATTGTATCATAGCATAGCAATAAAAAAGAATGATTCACGAGTGGAGCAGCGAGGACATTTCGCGGCATATTGCGGAGCACCTGCCCATCAAGCTGAAAGAAAAACGAGAATTCGGCGAGGTGTTTACCCCCGAGCCGCTGATGGAGCAAATGCTCGACGCGTTTCCCGCCGACGTCTGGACCGATCCGACGCGCACCTGGTTGGATCCAGGCTGCGGCGTGGGAAATTTCATGCTTTGCGTGCATCGCCGCTTGATGCAACGCCTGGAACCCTGGTGCCCCGACCGCCAACAACGAAGCAGCCATATAGTGCAACACATGCTGTACATGGTGGAACTGGGCGAAGCCAACGTCGCGTGCTGTCGCCGCATCTTTGGCTCTGGAAACGTGGTGCACGCCGATTTTTTATCTTTGGCAACAATTAGCAATCAGACCAAATTTGACTGCATCGTGGGAAATCCCCCGTTTCAGGAGCCAGGAAAAAAGGGCGGAAAGGCCAAGCTGGCGGAGCGGTTCGTCGCGAAATGCCTGCACCAACTGTTGGACAAAGAGCGAGGGGTTATGTCCATGATTGCCCCCGACAATATGTTTGGCGGCTGGAGCTCGGCCATCTATGCGGACCTGATTGCGTCGCCGCATTTTCGTGTTTCGCGGCTAAACGTGGACAACAAACACATCCAGACTTATTTCAAAGGCATTCAGCAGCCCATGTGCACTTTTTTGCTCGTTCCCCATTCGAAAGATTTGAAACAAGAAACCACCACTATTCTTCACGGACAGCATCCAGGTCAGTCTTTCGAAACAATTCTTTCCCGTCGTCCGATTAACCCAGTCCGAATGTGGACGCCAGAAACAGAAAAGATGGTAGAGACCATGATGCAGGCGACGAAAAACGGAACCGTGTACCACCGAGGCAAACCTCTTTCTTTTTACCATTTAACCGACGCACATTTAGAAAAAATATATCCATTGATTTATACAAAGGACAAGAGGCTCTACACCGACTGCGAACGATGGGCGGTCGGGTATGGGAAGAAAAAAGCAGTCGTCTTTGCGATTTCCACGCGGTTCGAGTTTCTAATGGACTGGGACGGTTCGTTTGGCGTCGGGCCAAATACGTTTTATATACCCTTTGACACGGAAAAAGAGGGCCAGCATATCGCCGCGTTCTTGAATTCCGACAAATACAAGCAGCTGGCGACGTGCTGCAAAACCTCGCGGCAATTTTTGAAAATTGGATTTATGGAGCATCTAAGGCTGCCGAAATAAAAGGTTGGAATGATGTTCCCGAGGTCATTGGTGCAAAGGTTGGAATGATGTTCCCTATAAACAAAACAAATGCAAATAAAAATAACCATGTATAATATAAAATGGACAAGCCAGAATTCCCGCAGTCGTTAATCATCTATATTAAAACAAACATTCCCAAGCACGGATACATTACGTATTTGCCCAAAATGAGCAGTGGATCTAAGCGTCATGACGATGTTGGAGACGCGGTATTTTTTACCAGTCGCGTTAAATTGTCGCAAGAGTGCATCGCCAATTATCTTCAAACGCAAAATGATGATAAGAATGAAAAAAGCGCCGATGCGTCGCCCGTATTTTTCAAATCGTCTTTATTTAAAACCCTGACCCGTTTTTGTGCGGCCAAAGATAAAGCAACGGATTTAACTCAGTCGTTGAAATATTATACCGACGCGGGCAACGTGTCGAATAACATCCAGGTTATTTTGGATGCTCTTTTCAAAACGGGCAATCGCTTGTATCTGGATTTGGATTCGGATGCATCGGATGCATCTGATGCATCTTCGTATGTGATTCACTCCAGTTCTTTTTCTTCCAGTGCGTGGCAGATGGATACCAAACCGCTCTATATGATTCCCAAGGATATGGTTAAAACAGCGGAGAAAGAATTCCAGGTCATTCAAAAAGAGTGCCCCGACTGTGTATCGGGGAAACAATCCACCAACGCAACGGGCGAACTCAAGCAACACGTGGCGGCCCTGGATGCCGTTCAACCAAAGCCCGCCCCCTTGCTGTTACCCACGAATCTGCCCTTTTCCGAAGAATTCGCCGTCTGCGACATTCGCACCTTTTTTTATTTAACCGAAACCAAAATGCCCTTTACGTCACAGTCAATCGATAAATATGTGCATGCGTTCCAAGAGTTAAAAACCGCGGTTGTCAAACATCGTAGCAACAACGAGGTTATTCTAACAAAATACAAATTCGTGTTTCTTGCCATGTTAGAATTGCTGAATAATTTTTATACAAAAATAGATGCATCCGTACTTGTGGACGTACCTGTGGAAAAAGATGCGACACAATTGCAAAAAACGCTGAAAAAAATATGTAGATTGGATATTTCCATCTATGAAGAGTTTGCGAGACTCGATTTCAGCGAATTGTTGGCCGCCTTGCTGCATATTTCCCCGTCCATCTCGTCTCTGAACCGCACCATGCTCAAAGAAGGAGATTCAACCACCATGCTGCTCGCGATGCAATCCTTTTTTGCCTTTCGCAAATGTATCGCGGTGAATGAATATTTGGTGCAAAAAAGTCAATCCGTCACCTCTTTCGACACGTTGCTGGAGCACAAATTAATGGCGGAATATTGTTATTTGCTGACCAATGTATACTATTTCCAGCGGCGATTTATTCATGTATATTTGACCCCGCTCATCCAGGAATACGAAAAAGATAAACTCGCCGCTTGCACAAATGTCAAAGAAAACAAGGAAATGTGTCTGCAAAACACTCACTCTAAAAAAATCACCACCATATGGATGCACTTGTTTATCCAATCCGCCAGGCAAAATTATTTAACGGATTTTTGTAGTGTGAGTCATAAACCCAAAACGCTGGATAAAAAATGCAAGACGATATTACACCTCTTTTCCGCCAAGGTGCTAAACGATAACAACGAAAAACAAATCAAGTCGTCATTCGAAAAAATAACATACACTTCTTCCGTTTCTTCTTCTGCGTACCTAACAAACGCATCATCTTTTCTCCATGTATTTCGCATGTTGTTAGATACGGGCGAAACATCTTTGTCCGACGGCGTGCAGCTGCTGATGCATTTATACATGCTGCTGCACAATAAAATATGCAAGACGTCGGACGATTTGGATTGGCACATAAAACCTTTTGCGGATCCAGAATTATTGGCAAAAGAGAATAATATAAATATTCTTATTTTAAACAAGTCAAACCAAATGGAATATACGACCAAACGATACAACGACAAACTGGGATATTTCGTTCTAGTCCGAGACGATGAGTCGTATCGTTTGGCCTTTAATCCCAATCAAGTCCTGTTTGAACCAAACACAATTCATGGAGGAAAAAAAGGAAAAGAAAAAGGAAAAGAACAAAACCCACGATATGCAGAGTCCGACGAGGGAAGAATTCGCGAAAAGGCGTCGTTGGACGTCAAGTCCAAAATATACAAGCCCTTGCTGCTGGCATACTACATTGAAATATCGTTGGAATTATTTCCCGCCCAGCTGGAAAATGCCCCCGAACAAAAACAGTCTTATTTGTGCGGCAAACAACGCATGGAAATTAAGAATTCGGTGCAGTCCATCAAACAAAGCATCCAGGGGCTCTTTCGTTCTTTTACCAGCGACGCCAAATCGTCGTCGTCGCCGTCCATTTCCGCGGAATGGTACTTTATTCCATCTCCAACATATGGCAAAAAATATGACAAAAAAAAGGATGAAATTGAAATAGTACAAGTCGCGCTGAATGCGGACCAACATATTCACAATGCCATTGCCGACATGCATCAATCCTTGGACGCCATCCACCATGCCATCAATAAAGTAAACGTTAAATTGAATTAATAAAATAAACTTAATATTAAATGACTTTTATACCAGCCACTATTTCTAAAATATCCAGTATGGACATCTGCCAGTGCAATGGGTGCAATTGAATATGATATTAGTGCTACCGCCTTGACAACCACCAATAGTATGGTAATGTATCAGAGTTACTTATCCAATAATGTAGATTTTAATGCAAGCGCACTGGACCGAACGGTAAATATTACCTCAGATGTGGACGGAACGAGTGATATTATTGTCTTGGGAATTCAGTCTCTTGCTGGGAGCGAAACTGTATATGGTTCTGTTCAATGGAGCGAATATCAAACTTAATAAGTGTGTAAAAAAATGAAATAAAAGGATACATACTCTTATTTCAGCAATAAATCAATCATGACGGCATATGAAAATGAAGAAACTGCGTGGCTGTACTATCTACCCGCCATGACGGAAGAGGAAGAACAAGAGGCAGAAATACTTAATCAAGAACTGGAAATAATGTCTTCCGACGAATCCTTTTCGGATTTAGCACCGCCTTTGCAATTGGCCGATTTGTTTGACGGTGCAGCGGATAACCATCTCGACCCAAGCCCAAACAACAACAACGACTTTATTCCTTTTATTCAGCCGCAGTTAAACATCACCTATGTTCCTTTTGTTAGAAAAAGCAATGACGGCGACGGCGACGGCGACGACAACGACGAAAATTGTTTGATTTGCTTTGAATCCTGTCCTCGAAACAAATTGGTGCATTTTAAAGAAGAATGGATGGTTGGACATCGTTGCTGCATGCGAAATTACATGTGCGAAGATTGTTTTGTAAATACCATTCGGTATAAACCGAATCAACTCGTATGCTGTCCATTTTGCCGACAACCGATTTCCCACATTGAAACACACAACCCAGAATTTAACCAAAGAGTCAGCGAATATCTGCAGCTTGGATAAGCATTTTATACGTTTGTATAAATAAGTATTTGTGTATTTTTTTTTACAATATATTTATTCGTCAATGTCTTCGTCGTCGGGCTCGTCCTCCACATATACCGCGCTGCCGCTGCCCATATTTTCCACATCTTCGGACACTTCCTCTGCCTCTGCCTCTGCCTCGGCATCGGCTTCGCCCTCGCTATTCATTTGAATGAGCATGAGTTGGGTGTTGTTTTCAATCGTGATTTGTTCCACCGACTGAAGGGACTTTCGCAGGTCGGCCATCTCGTTCTTCAGGGCGGCAGATGCAGTGTTGGCGGTATTGGTGGTTTTCGTGGTACTGGTAATCATTTTTTTCAACGCATCCACCTGCTGCTTTAGCATAGTCAGTTCGGTTTTGTCGGCGTAGTGATTGTTTTCAATTTGCGGAATCGAAGAAGTGCCAGCAGCAATCGCATTATTCATGGTTCCTTCGTTTTCTTCCAAGGCGTCCAACCGTGTTAAAATATTTTGGGCCAGGTCGTCGCCGATCCCCTGTTCGCTGTCGCCGCCATGTTCGCCCTTGGTTTCCTCCATTTCCTTCATGTACACTTCCAGGCGACCCAAACGAAGCGTAATCAAGGTGATGGCTTGCTCAATGGTCATTTGGGTTTTTTGCTGCGGATACTGCTGCTGCGAACGCTGGTTCTGTATCGGCTGCCGCTGCTGCTGTTGCGACAACTGCTGCTGCTGCGACCTTTGCTGCATTTGGTTCTGGTTGGAGGGGCGAACGGCCACCTGTTGGTGAAACGTATTGGCTCCGCGAATGGACGGAATGGACCCGCTGTTGCTTCGGCCAGCGGCAGCTGGCGACGGCGCGGAAGATTTGCTTGCATTACGTCGAAGTGCGGCTTGAGTAGAAGACATGTGGATTCTTAATTAAAAAACCTCAATAAGATTTTATGAGGTGTTTTACGCATTATTATGTTGCTTTTATGTTGCTTTTTCGCTATATTTATGGATTATACATTAAATCGGGAGCAACGGTGCTAGTATTCCAGGCCCCAATGGTGGCATTCGCCGATGGTTTGTCGCTGCGAATCTGAATGGTCTCGCCATTTGAAAAAGGGGGTGAGCCTAAAACGGTGGCGGAATCGGCGGAGGACATCTCTGTCCCTGAAATTTCCCTCGGTGCTTTTGATTTCCATTTCCATTTATTATCTTCCGATACGGGTATAGTGTTATTAGAAATGGTGGAATGATTCCAAATACCAGTATTCACTTGCGGATTCAGAGGCTCGGAACGGATCGACCAGTTGGCGTTTTTTTGCGAGATACCAGAAGTATCGACACCGCCACGAATATCGTATTGATAAGTATAATCGGAAAGGTGTGTCTTGTCTTTATCGAGGGATTCAAACATTTGCCGCGTTCCCACACCAGCCGACAATAACGGGATGGGAAAGGGCACCTCTTTTTTCTGAATTCCGTAGTAGTAAAACCCGTCGTTGTATCTCTTTTTCCTCAAGCCAAGCGTTTTCAGGTATCGCGCCAGTCTATTTTTGAAACTTGTTAGCTGGTTGTCTGAAATATTTACAATTTCGTTTTGAATAATCACGTCGCACAAAGCAGACGCCTTGAGTTTGTGCTCCACGTTGTCGTCAATCGTATACTTGTCTTTTAAAAACTCTGTCACGGCACTCTCTTCCGACTGCACCACGAATTCGTCCTTGGCGGTGACGCGCGACGACTTGACGAAACTCGCGGTGGATTCCAGCATGGCGTTGAGCGCGTCCGTATTGTAAAATTTGGCCGCGTCGAATTCCTTGCGAATAAACTCGGAAATCACGGGCAGCTTGGACTGGACACTAAACAGCTGGGTCCAGCCGTATTCGGAATATTTTTCAATTGTCTCCAAGATGGCGGCGCTCGGGTCCGTCAGCACAATGGTATGAATAATTTTCGCGTTTTCCCTGTTTAGTAGCACCACCATGTTCTTGCTGGCATCCTTGGGATGCTTTTCCTGCTCGATTTGACCGATGGACTCCATGTCGCTGTTGAACCAGCCGTGATGCGAAAAAGCACCAAAGCTGAACCCCTCGATTTCGTTTTTGGTTGTAGCAGGCTCGAAATTTTCCTCGTCATTGTTGTTGGGTTTGCCATCTTTAATTATTGGCATGGCTTTTGAACTAGCATTAAATCCCCATTGATTTCCCATATATGTTTTTCCAGCTTCACTAACATAATCTTGACTAGCAAAATCGTTTTTCTTTGGCGACACAAAGGATTTTTTCAGCGACGCAGGCAGCACAATTCCAGACATGACTGAACCGCTTTTTGAGCCACCACCAAATCCAGGCCCATCATAGCTGTTTAACGCACCACTTTTCTTTAAATTAAATCGGCTTTGAAACGCGTCTAGATTGTTTTCCATCTGCTTGTGGATAATATACTGGGGCAAAAAAGAGGCGACAAATTCGTCCTTGTGCGACACGTTGACGGAGTTGAACAGCAAGTCGTCGATTTTACCTTCGGGGAAAGACACAGCGGTTGCTTCCGCGTCAACAATGTTGTCGCTCTGCTCGTAAAAGGACAGAATAATATCCATGTTCTTTTCGGGAATGTGCGGCACCAGCTTGAAAGTATCGTCCTCGAAAATCATCAGGTCGAGCGTATTACTTGTGCCAGTTTGCGTCGATTGTAAATCCTCGTCCAATAGCACCATGCTTTTCACCATGTTTATTTTGATTTCGTCGGCTAGGGCCGCGGCAGACAGAGACGGTTTGTTGCACTGGTATAGTGCAGAGATGATTCGGTGCTGACGCGCTTCGACTTTATTGCGGAATTCTTGCTCCTTTTTATCGGCGATTACCTTTTCGGCGGCTACCTTCTTTTCCTCGTCTACTTTTATCTCGGCCATGGTTTTATAGGCTGGAAAGGACGATGTGGATGAAAGGGGTCTTTTTAAAGAACCGACATTGTTGACAGATGTGCGTAAACATACAGCAGCCTCATGGCAAACACGTGCGGCCGACTTTCTAAGCTGGCACGGTTTAATGTCGGTTTTGACGCCGCGTTTATTCAACGCCGCGTCCGATTCTTTCTTTCGCTTGCTCAGAATTTCCTGTTTTTTCTTCTTCATCGCCACGATGGTTTGCATGCACTGCACCAGTTTTGCCCCATTCACTTGATTTTTTGTTAAAGGAACGGGTTTTTTCTCTGATGTTTCCTCGACATTTACAAAATCTTCCACCTCCCTTATTTCTTCCGCGGTTTCCTTTATATCGTTTTTGGTATCCGCTTTGTCGGTCATTTTTTCGTGTATATGCACTTTATAGTGTATATACACGATTTACTTTTGGATTTTACGCACTTGCGCAAAAAACGATATAAACCCAACGTGAATAATATAACAAGATTATGCAAAATAATGAGATGTTTGCTATTTGTGCTGCGTTGATGCGTTTGTATCATTTTATTGTATTTTGCATTTATTTTTCCATTCGTGCCGTGCAGCAGCAGCCTTTGTCATCGTCGCCATTACCAACCACCCTATTATTAATAACGAATTTAAAGCTGGTGCCCTATGAAGACAAGTATCTGGCCGAGTACCACGACATGAGACGGGACGCAATTTTCAACAACAAAACAAACAAGGAAATGCTGGATGCAGAGTGTTTGGTGCTGTTGAATATTATCAAAACTCGACTTGAACTATTAAACCAGTTTATGACATGGACGGAAAACATGAGCGAAAATGCGTTGGACGATGTCGTGTGCGAATATTTGTTAGAGTCGTTTGCCGATGACTCGAACCTGACGATTCATCCTTTGGACCAGGATTCTTTGGACCAGGATTCGGAATGTGATTCGGAAAGTAGCTCGAATAAAACGGAAAAGAGCGATGAATTTGAGCATGTGAATAATCATATGTGCGCGATTCGTGACGTGTGTTTTCACCTGGAAAAGCTAAAAGTGACGGTGAAACAACAGATGGACCGCGACGAAACAGAGGTTGCCGAGTATCCGTCCGCCGACTTGCTTCAGCAGGCGCGCGAACACGTGTGCGAAACCGCGTTGGACCCGCAGTTGATTCATAATTTCATCGTGGACATGACGCCCAATGGAAACGTGGCGATGCGGTACAATGCAGATAGGGATGCCTTTGAGTATTTCAGCGACCGCACGGTGCCGCGGCGGTTCTTGGAGGCCGTGGGGCGCAAGTACGTGGTGACGTTTCAGTGCCCGCATTTGTTTGTGGATACGGCGGCGGAAATAGAGATTGCCGCAAAACAGCACGCGGAAAAGGCCGCCAAGACCAAGGTTCGCGAAGACAGGCAGGTCGCGGAAAAGTCCAAGCAGATATTTGCCAAGTTTAAAACGTACAACAAGCCAGGCAAAAAGACGGCGACGACGAATCCCTATTCCAAGAACCGATTGTCGCCGTCGGCCTCGCCGTATCAATTTAATAACGGCACGGGTAATAACGGCACGGGTAATAACGGCACGGGTAACGAAAAGAATGGAAACACTCTAGAAGTGGTGCAGGATCGGTCCAACACGTATATTTATGTGGACAAGCTGTCGGCGTCGTTTTCGCCCCTGCAGAAAGTGAGCCAGAAAGAGGTGAGTAAAAAGGCCGTCATGAGCTATGCGGCGTACAAGGCATCCACCATGGCGTAGCTCATTTTTTTCAAAAAAGCCAAATAAATAAAAATGAAAGATTTCTGCGAAATAATTCATTGTATCAAACATTAAATCAACTGACTTTACCGAACAAATCATGGCACTGCGTTGTGACAAATTATGGGGAGGAACTCTTGCGGCTCGCAGACAAGAAATGCAAATGCTGGCAGATGAAACAGTGGAAGAGTTGATGTACGAGGGCAACATGACGGACAAAATGACTCAGCATGAGTTTATAAAAAACAAGGCGCTTTTCGAATCGCTTTTGGCAAAGGTAGCCAGCTACCTGTGCAAGACTCCCAGCAGCAGCCACAACAAGTACCCAAACAAGCGAAAGCTGTCGGATTACGGGTTATGCACCAACTATCGATTCAAATACAGACGAGACGCGCTGTATGTGAAATTGGGTTGGTCGTACTCGGACACGGAAGAATTTACCAAAGCAGCTTTGAATGTGAATGCCAAGGTCAGGCGAAAGGCCCACGCCATTGTACAAATGATGCCGCTTCTTGCCATTTAAACCAGTGGCGTACAAATAAAAAACTGGAATTACTGTATTATTGTTTTTTCATCTTAATCAAACGGGGTTTCTAGCGGTTTTAATTTTTTCTGGGCAATGTCCAGGTCGGCCAAAACACGGCTCGATTTATCGCGCGTCTCGGTCAAATAGTTCAATATAAGGTTGGAATGACCCAGCAATTCGCCATTGGGGAAAAACGCCGACTGGTTCAGTTCGGATAGTCCAGCGATGGCACGATCCACCGAAGCATTGTGCTCATTTTTTCTCGGATGGCATCGCGCTCACGCTTCAGTTCAGGAATATCCATCAAACTCTTTACATTTCGTACCTCGGTCAATGCTTTGCGGATTAACGTGGCCATTCTTACTATCTTATTATTTGTCGTTGTTTTCATTTCATTTTCATTTTTTTCTTTATTAGATTTGTTAGTTCAACTAAACTACACAATGTCTTGTTGTTCCACATATGTTTTCCAGTATACTTGGGGGTCGTGCGTTGGTTGAATTGGATTTTTTAGAGAAGAGCTTGGACCTTGACCTTGTTGGTCACAAAAAGGATAATAATTCATGTCGGTATAATGAGTGTTTTTCGTGCACAGCAAGTATTTGTACCAATTAATAATGTAATTAAAGCACATTCTATTTTTCTTCTTCTTTATTATCTGCATGCGAATTATAATTCATTTTTTTAAAAAACAATTCGATTTAATTATTTTGTTAGGTCCATCCACATTTCAAGGGATTTTCGGAACCGCCTTTTTTGAAAATACATAAAAATAAGGGGATGAAAACTGCTTGAGAGAAATACCAAGCATATTTGCGTGGTATTTTTACCGCATCTTCGGACAATTACTGCATCTTCGGACAATTACTGCATCTTCGGACAATTACTGCATCTTCGGACAATTACTGCATCTTCGGCGTTTCGTAAACTTGTAAAATATGCAAAGGTGTAAAATGAAATAAAATAAGATGAATGGTTTATATATACAAAACAATGGATAATCTGGAAAACGACGAGGAATTTAGCACGGACGTGAACGATTACACCATGCAGGAGCTCTACGACATTTTAGATTTGCACAAGGAAGACGTGATTGTCGACGACGTGATGAACAGCACTGACGAGTATATTCGGCGATATACGGAAGAAGACAACCAAAGTTTAATAAATTTCTTTCAAGATATTCAAACTACGCTGGTCGACGACTTGAACGAGCAAGACGCCGCCGACAATCGGCAGACCGACGAGTGGTTCAAGTACCAAGCGCTGCCGCAGTCTAGCAACGTGCAGCGCGATAAAATCACGAATCGCGTGCAAAAGATTGACGTGTTTAACAACCAGCAGCAAGTGCCCATGAACCGCAAACACCTGGGCGTCAACAACAATTTCAACGTGGACGTTGCCCAGGACACGCTGAATCCCAACCTCACCAATTCGACCACACGATTTATCAACCTGGACAGCCAGTACCGACAAGCGGCGGGGGGGGTCGATACCGCGGCCACCGACTATACGCTCGACCTGTCGGATCCGCTCAACAACGTGCTCAACATGCGATTATATTCGTTTCAGATACCCTATACGTGGTACGTGATTGACAACCAGTTTGGCAACACATGTTTTTGGGTAACAAACAAAGGCACGACGTTTCAAGTTTCCGTGACTCCAGGCAATTATTTTCCCGAAGAATTCGTGGTGGAGTTAAACGCGGCGTTCAGTGTCGCTGGTTTCACTGGGTTTGCTTCTGGACCCGCCACCTATACCAGGGCGAGCGCCAAGCTCACCATTTTATTGGACGGCGGCACCGACCCGAATGGAAACGCCATTCAGACTTTGGCTGAAGATACTGCGTTCAACGCCGAAACAGACGCGTATTTCACTTTTTTCGATTTTTCGGGGGCAAGAAACTGCTTCGACGGGCCGTCGTGCACCAAAAACAAGGACATGACGTTTAACCACACACTGGGCTGGCTCATGGGCTTTCGCCTGCCGATTTTGCCCGCCTTGGCCACGGGAAACACGGGGATTGCCGTCTTGGATTTGCAGGGCCCGAAATATTTCATTCTGGTGCTGGACGACTACAACCAAAACCACATTAATAACGGCGTGGTGACCATCACCGAGCTGTCCACGTCTTTAGCCGTGCCGTCATACTACCATCCAGGCTTGCCGCACGATTGTTCTGCGACAAGCGCTATAAACGATACCGCGGCCATTTTATCCGACCCGCAGGAAATGGGCACGTTTGCCTTGGCGAATAACGCGGCGTTTCCCACCGCCAACGCCATGGGGAAAACCAACGTGGCGTACGGCAAGACGGCGACGGTGCTGCCGACGGCGCCGCGGACGCTGACGCAGTCGCAGCTGTACACCATCAACGAAATCACTAAGAACCGCGAAAAAAACACGAGTTACAGGGGCAAGGCGCCGAATAATTCAGACACGTTTGCGATTATCCCGATTAAAATGAGCGGCAGCATCGTGACGGGGCAAATGTATACGGACTTTAGCGGTTCTTTACAAGATAACAAGAGGGTGTATTTCGGCCCCGTAAATATAGACCGAATGCGGCTAAAACTGGTGGATGACCGCGGCTATACCGTGGACCTGCACGGGGCAGACTGGTGCGTGACGATTATCGCCGACGTGTTGTATCAGTATTAATTATTTTTCCAGAAAGCGATGAAATCGAGGCAACGGAACGATGATTTTTTTATTTTTTAAATATACGAGTTAAATAATACGAATCCATCGATAACATGCCCGCGAGAATGCAAATGTTACTGTCCCGACCCCAGGCATACATGCCCCAGGCGTCCTTTTCTCAACCAGCGGCCAAAGCCATGCCTTCTTCGGCTGCTGCCGCGGCCGCCAGACCCAGGAGCAACCGTTCTTCTTTGTTGGAGCCCATGATTTCGCGGGTGCACAAGGCCAAGCCTGGGTGCAGTTCGTGTGGGAAAAAATAAGTGTTAAAAGGATAAAACGCGTAAAATGAGTTAAATAGAACTCGGGATATAATTATAATGGAACGCTACGATTATAATTTTGACTTGCAGTACCATAAGATCTACGCCGAATTGGCGAGACAAATCATGATTCGAGGAGAAAAATACTTTGCCGAACAAATCACCAAAGAAATGATTTCCAAGGCGGCTGCGGCCGCCAATGCAGAAGAGGGGGACGAAGAGGAAGAAAAGGAGGAAGATGAGGAGGAAGATGAGGAGGAAGAGGACGGAAAAGATCATTTATATTCTTTTAGAGAACTTCAATATATTTGCTTGAAAGTATATCAGAAAGAATTGCTAACGGTGTGTGGTTTAGAACAAACGGATTCAATTTCAAAGATTGGAAGAAAATTGGACGGAGTTTGGGACAAGATTTTCACCAAACCAGGAGGCAGCGAACGGTTCAAGTTACTCATCATGATGCACCAAGATACGTATTTCAAAGAATTGAAAAATACAGAGGGTATTCACAGGTCATATTTCGCCATCATGTTTGACTTTGATACGTTTCATATTATTCACCGCTGCTTGGGTGAATTCTTTACCAAAAACGGCCACGTATCCAAAGAACTGTTGGACGAATTGGATGCGGAACTAAAAAGCCAAAAAAATAGCAAATAGAAAATAATTTCAAATTTATATTTATTCATAATCAATATAAAAACGTGCATACGTATATAAAGAAGGCGGCAACAACGAAATAAAATGATGAACAAATTTAAATTTCAATCTAATTTTACTCACCAAGAGCGCCTGGAAGAGAGTATTCGCGTGCGAACAAAACATCCGAGCAAGGTGCCAGTCATTTGCGAATTACATCCCAAAGATTGCAATAATGCGAATTATCCCATCCTGGATAAATCAAAGTACTTGGTGAACGAAGACTTGACGGTGGCTCAGTTTATGCAAGTGATACGCAACAAAATTAAACTGAACCAAAACGTGGCTATTTTTATTCTAGTTAATGGCCGCATGGCATCCGCGAGTCAAACCATGAATACAATGTATTCCCGAAACAAACACACCGACGGATTTTTATACATTTATTACAGTTTCGAAAACGTCTTTGGCTAAGCTTTAGCGACCGACTAAGCTTTAGCGACCGACTAAGCTTTAGATTAGGCGTCGTTAGTGCTTCCAATCAGCACGTCTCGGACTTTGGTATCGCGTGCGTTTAAAATAAATTCGGTGGCTTTCTGGGCGGTTTCTGGGTTGTTTTCGAAAAACTGGGACATGGCTTGCACCAGCATTTTTTTGCTGATGCTTGTCTTGTGGTTTTGAACCCGATGTTTCAGCCCCATGCCCTCTTCTTTTAAATTATACGCGTCCACGTTGTTTCGCTTCATCATTGGGGCCAAAAAATCCGAAACCTCCTTTTTGCGTTTCTTCATGGCCTTCATGTCGCGGTCCAGCGTAATCCACTCCTTTACAAGCATTTTAATATTCGCCTTGCTTTCGTTGGAGGACATGGTCGATACCGATTGATTGGACATTGCTTACTTGCTATTGTTTGGCAAATTGTTTTTATTTCGTTTTTTGTAAAACAAAATAAATATATCCTCTGAAGATACACTATACCCATCCAATGGATGAAATGAACCCAACACCTAACAAAAAAAACAAAAAAAACAACAATAAATATGCCAGTCTTTTATTCTACGCCATTCATTTATATTTCATCACGTTGTTTGAGGTTCTTTTTTACCTCTATTATATTTTGCCATACGAACAGCAGTTGTTGTTTGGACTCTTTGAATTTCATTCCGACCAACTAACGGCAAAATACAACATTACCATTACCGCGTCCGATTTGTACGACACGGAACACTGTCGCGACGACACGGATCGAATTAGGCGGGCCAACACACCGTTGTATCTGTATTGCTACTACTACATTGGAGTAGTCAGTGTTTGCTTTGTTGGTCTGTTTTGCTACGACGTGTCGCTGCATCTGATGAAAAATGCAGATGCAAACCTGGTATCCACAAAAATAAAAACAATTACGACCCCAACCACCAATGGGCTCACCAAGAATACGTTTTCCTTTTCCTCGGTAGATATGCAAGAAGTGGAATTGGGAACCATGGGTGAAAACAAAACCGCAAAAGACATAAAAACGGAAAAATCCGTAGACCCACCATCTGCGTCGGAAAAACAATCGAATTACTGGAAAGAGTCGATGTTTATCGCTGAATTTATTCGCAGTCTGTATTTCATTTGTTTCATCGGAGTATTTGAGTACCTCTTTTTCACCCAAATTGTGGATAATTTCAAGGTGTTTGATTTAAAAATGATTTTATGCAATTTATTGAAATAATAAAAAAATGAAAAAGTGCGACTTCTTATTGATACCACAACTCGATTAAAATCATGTTTGACACGGTGAAAGAGATTGAAGACAAATACGGTATTACCTTTGCCACCGAACATTACAGCGGCTATACGGATTTTATTTTGAACGTGTTTAACAATACCAATGAGGAATCCTTGGATTCCATTTCACCCGATGCAATAAAATTAAACATATGTGGCATCTATCACGACACCGTAACCAAAAACTATGCGGAAATGGAAAAATACTATCTCATGGCCATTGAATTGGGTCATGTTAATGCAATGTCTAATTTGGGATTGTATCACAAACAAGTAACCAAAAACTATGCAGAAATGGAAAATTACTATCTCATGGCGATAGCATTGGGGAATGCATCTGCAATGACTAATTTGGGTTATTATCACCAATTTGTAACCCAAAACTATGCGGAAATGGAAAAATACTTTCTCATGGCCATTGGCAAGGGAAATGCTGATGCAATGAATAATTTGGGAGTGTATCACCACACCGTAACCAAAAACTATGCGGAAATGGAAAAATACTATCTCATGGCCATTGAATTGGGTGATGCATCTGCAATGTATAATTTGGGTTATTATCACAAACAAGTAACCAAAAACTATGCGGAAATGGAAAAATACTTTCTCATGGCCATTGGCAAGGGAAATGCTAATGCAATGAATAATTTGGGTTATTATCACCACACCGTAACCAAAAACTATGCGGAAATGGAAAAATACTTTCTCATGGCCATTGAATTGGGTCATGCTAATGCAATAAATAATTTGGGAACCCATTATAAAAATAATTCCATTAAATTGTTTGCATCATTAAACACCCATTTTGACTCGAAACAGGACCACATGGATGCGTTTTTGAAAGAATACTGCAAGTTGTTGAAAGAAGAGGCAGTGCAGTCACACATTCAAGACAAAATAATGGGTGAATTGTGCGGTGGTGGCACAACCAATAGTCTAGTCAACAAACACTTGTACGAAAAATATATTCAAACGGAAGAAAAAACAACGGGGCTTTATGCGAGCGATTTCACGATAGTCGTCACTCTTGGCGCAAATGATACCGAGGACGTTGCTTTTACCAAAACATATCACGTGCATTCCCACGTGTTGAATTCCGAGTATTTCTTGAACCTAATCGATTCGGGGTTTATGGAAACGAATTCCATCAACATGGAAGCATCGGATGTTAAAGTCATGGATATTTTACTGAAATACTTGTATGTAAATGAATGGCCTAAAACAAACACAATAACAAAAGAACAGCTGGAAAGCATTCGTCAGATAGCGGATGAATTCGCCTTTGACGCCTTGGCGAAATTATGTAGTTGGGCCGCCAAATCGAATGGATTATACATGTAAAAAAAGGACGATATCATCCATTTTTATTTTTTATAAAAATCAATTACACAATTTCATTTCACTGTTCTTTTTTACCCCAACCAAATACAAAGTGTTCATGTACCAGTCTTCGATCGATACATACGCCTTTTCGTCGGTGTGTTTGATGAAAACCGTCAGACAGCCGTCGTGTCTGCCCAATTCGCCCGCGACAAAAGATGCTGCATCCTCGTCGTTTAAATACTTGGCGAATCGCTCGTTCAGTTTAACAGTGGGGGCGAAATAGGAACGGTAGTCTTTGCAATTGGTCGTGAAATACACCGAGTCGCTATCTCGCATGTCGTTCAAGTCGACCGACACGAACTTGAGCGACCCCTTTTGCTTTGGAAACCCAAAACTGTAAATAAACTGCTTGGCGTCGTTCATCGAAAACGTGACGTGGTCCTCGTTGGGCCAGCTAGACTGGCGCGGCTTTCTCTTTTTGATTTCTCCTTCTTTTTCGCTTTCGCTTTCGCTCTTAGAATCAAAGTCAATTTTAGAACTCTTGCCCAAGCCTCTTCCTCCCTTTCCTCTACCAGAACCATGGTAACTTACGTCGGACATTTTCTTAGTAAGAGTGGATGGATGAGTTAATGACAGAATGATTGATTCTTGTTTTGTTGTATGTTTGTTATAGCTATAAATAAATCATTTTTACAAATTCCTTATTTTTTAATATTATTCTCGCGCCCAAAGTTTTGGATTAATTATTTTGTTAGACCAACTGATTTTCCAAGGGATTTTTAACCTGTTATTTTCGGAAAACATAAAATAATCGATTGGATGCATCGCAGGTTGGATTTGCGAGGTTCTTTTCATGGGGCTTGTCTCGCCTCCCTACGGGTCGCGCGCTCGTTGTTGTGATTTATAAACGAGACTAATTATGTCTCATGAGTTGTAAAAAACCACGGATAAATAAGACCAGACACAAACTCGTGTGATTGTTTCAGTTTACTCAATAAATGCTATCCACTCCGCAATGACTTTTTTCGAGTAGTCTCTCGCCTCCAATTCTTTTTGGGTCAACCCTCTATGTTTTTCCACGGAATATTCGTTGGTGGTTTCCAGCTTCTCCTTTATCATACCAATAATTTGTCCAATCTGTTCCGTATCGTATCCGAGATACAAATGCTATTTCTTTTTTGTCCGCATTTCCTACAAAATGGTGGCCGAGCTTTTTGTTTTTCCTCGGAAAATCTAGGATGCCATAGATCCTTGAAAAAAATTATTACAACCCAAAAACTCCCACCCTCAAAAAAAGGTCGAATTTCGGATCCCCTTCCCCAGCTTGTTTTGCCTAATGTAAAAAAATATACGGTTGATAAATATTCGTAATGAAAATATATTCAGACCGTACGATGTCACAAAATGAAATAATAATATTCAAAATAATCCAGGTAACTAAAATAGACCCAAAAAAGACTAAAATAGACCCAAAAATGACCAAAATATAAACTAAATATGGTATTGTGGAAATGCATCATAAATTGTATAGAAACTGCATAAATGATTAAAATATTACCAACTGTAACATAAAAATGCTAATGTAAATGATGGATTACATTAATTCTAAAATTTCGCCGAGGTAACTAAAAATAGACTAAATTTACTTAAAATGACTAAAACATTAGCAAATAAATAATGGATAGGTAATAATAAATTAATATCGTAAATCATATAGAGAATCAAAATATAAATGTGGAAATCTAATATGATTTTTTTTGACTAATGTAATATGTAACTAATTGAAATATTACATTAACGTAAAATATTGAGGCAAAAATGGTCAGTAAAAAAACTTGTCAAAGATGTGGTAATACTTTTACAACCAACGCAAATTTAACTATTCATTTGAACCGTAAAAAACCATGCGAATTAATCCAACCTAACAGTCCGATTTCCACCAAGTATAAATGCGAACGATGCAATGTCTATTTTAAAACCAACCAAAAATTAACGAGTCATTTGAACCGCAAATATCCATGTGAAATAAAAGAACCCACACCAGAAGAGATGGAACTTCGTTTATTGTTCGAGCAATTGAAAGAAGAACACTTGCAGCAAAAAGAAGAAAATGAAGATTTAAAGGTCAAAATAGATAAATTAGAAAACCAACCTAATATCAACACAACTAACAACGTGCAAAATAACAACAACACAATTAACAACAACAACAACATAACCATCAACGTATATGGAAAAGAAAACACCAGTCACATTACGGATGCCATGTACATCAGCTGTTTTGAACTATTCAACAAGTCCGTGGAAAAGCTAATTAGCCTCAAGCATTTTTCAAGCCAAATGCAAGAAAACCATAATTTCTACATAAGCAACATGCGAGACGCTTACATGATGATTTACAACACTAAAAAATGGAACGTAGCAAACAAGGACGTCGTATTTAAAGACATGTACTACAAGGCAAAAGGAGACTTATTTGATGCATGGGACAGGTTGTGTGAGAAAAAAGCAGTGAGTAACACCTTGAGAACCATCTATCCTAAATTCATCATTGACGACCTGGACGACGAACGAGACGAAATGTTCAAGAAAGCATCTTGTGACAAAATAGCATGCATGGCTTACAACAACCGAGACTTTCCGATGAAAATTAAAAAGGAAATGGATCTAAAAAGGAAATTATTGAATTGATTCTTTTTGTTACCTTGTCACTTTATATCTGGTCAACGGATTTCCAAGGGATTTTTGACCTGTTATTTTATTGGATTTTATAAAAATCAATGAGAAATAATCCCTTGGAAATTCCTTCAGCCTAACAAAAAATAAAATAAATATATTCGATTAAATTCTTTTGTTAGGTTGAATGTATTTCCAAGGGATTTTTGAATTTATTATTTTTTGAAAACCATAAAATAATCGGTTGGATGCATCGCAGATTGGACTCGCGAGGTTCTTTTCGCACCCTAGTCTCGCACGCTGCGCGTGCTCGTTGCGAGCCTTTTTGCGTTTGTGACGCAATGTGTCTGGTTTATATATTATTGCATTTCGAAATGAGACATGTTGCGTCACAAACGCAAAAAGGCTCGCAACGAGCACGCGCAGCGTGCGAGACTAGGGTGCGAAAAGAACCTCGCGAATCCAACCTACAAAGCAACCCGCCTATTATTTTATGGTTTTCAAAAAATAATAAATTCAAAAATCCCTTGGAAATACATTCAACCTAACAAAAAATAAAATAAAATAAAATAAAATAAAATAAAATAAAATAAAATAAAATAAAATAGAAAAGTGGATAAATATATTCAATTAAATTCTTTTGTTAGGTTGAATGTATTTCCAAGGGATTTTTGAATTTATTATTTTTTGAAAACCATAAAATAATAGGCGGGTTGCTTTGTAGGTTGGATTCGCGAGGTTCTTTTCCTGGGGCTTCGTTGCGAGCCTTTTTATATTATGACGTAATGCGTTTAATTTATATATTATTGTATTTCATAATGATACGTGTTACATCACATTATGAAAAAAGCTCGCAGCGAAGCCCCAGGAAAAGAACCCCGCGAATCCAACCTACAAAGCAATCTGCCTATTATTTTATATTTTCAAAAAATCAATGGAAAATAATCCCTCGGAAATTCCTTCCATCTAACAAAAGAATTTAATCGAATATTTTATTTTTTTTCTTTTTTGCCACCTTGTTAGATGGAAGGAATTTCCAAGGAAATTTGAATCTATTATTTTTGAAAACCATAAAATAATCGGTTGGATGCATCGCAGGTTGGATTCGCGGGGTTTCTTTTCCTGGGGCTTTGTTGCGAGACGAGTTGCATCACAAATAGAAAAGGAAAGAATCTCGCGAATCCAACCTACACCCCACATTCATGATTTTTATAGAGACATGTAGTTGTAGAATTTCGTCAGGTTATTGCGGTCGTTCAGGCGTTTTTTTTGCTTCTTTACCTTGTCTAAAATCGCCACGGCTTCCGCCACTTCGATTTCCGAGACCTCTCCGTCTTCGTTGGTATCGATAATCTTGGACATGATGCGGTACTGCTCGGGCACGATGCAGTAGGGGCTGGTTTCGTCGAGCGCATAGTCGGATAAAATCGTAAACACGGCCGTCAGCACTAGCGCCGTGTAAATGTCGCGCGTTCCCATCCACGCCATGACAAACACCAGCAGTTGCTTGGAAACCATCATTTTCAGGTATTCCTCGGTGGAACGGCTAAATTTGATGGTGATGAACTTGGACCCCACGTTGAGCAATATCATCGCGACGCCTGCAAAGAATTTACTGCTGTTTAAAAACATGACATGCGAATGAAGATACTGCAATACAGACGCAAATCCCCAGAAAATCGACGAGATAATCACGCTTATCATGGTTGCATCTTTTGCCATTTTATTTGGTATGTTAGCTTCAATCTATCTTTCTTCAATATTATTTTATTTGATTTACCCTGTATCGAAAGAAGTAATTATATTTTGGTGCGTAACAATACACTGTAAAATGGTCGCTAGGATGATTTTTTCGCTGCGGATTTCCTTTTGCCAATGACTAAAGGTGAATAACAAATCGTGCTGCATGGCCAGGTTATTTTGTATCAATAACCCGTTTTCAATCAGGCGAATAATGTCCAGGCAATGAATGCCAGACTGGTACAGATACTCGGCCATGTCAAACACGGTTCCGGTTCCGGTTCCAGTTCCGGATGCATTTGCATCCCCACATTCATTTTCATTTGCATTGGTAGACAATTGAAGCATCTTTTGCACCTTTTTGCGAATATTGTCGTGGCGATTGGATGCGACGGTTGCCCGCACGTTTTTGTCGTCGCTCAGATCCATTTTATATTTATACAGATTCACGGGAACCGCCTTGTTGCCCTGTTTCCCGCAAATGGTCGGAGCGGGCACGTGAATGCTGCAAAAACGGGACAAAATAGGTTTAATCAAGCCTTCTTTATCGGTAATGTCGATGAAAAAGCGAGTAGAGTGGATATAAATCTCAATGCATCGCCGCAGAGCCGACTGGGCATCAATGGTGAGCTTGTCGGCGTTTTGCAGGATAATTATTTTAAAGGTGTTTTCCCCCGTAAAATTAGACTGGGCAAAGAATTTCAGGTCTTCGCGGATGAATTTGATGCCCTTGAACTGGGTGCAGTCAATGTACAGCGTGAATTTCTTGATGCGCGCCGCGTCGTCCTGGTAAATCTGGCGGATGAAATGATGGATGAGCGTGCTCTTGCCGCAGCCGATGGGACCGTAAAACAGGATATTCGGGACATTTCCCGATTGATGAAATTCGGTTAATTGGTCTTGTATGGCTGAATGAATCGGTAAAAGCTGCATACATGCACTATTTATAATAATTATATAACCTTTATACCATTTATTTTTTATTAACCTAACAAAAAGAATAATAAATTAAAAATACGCGTGCAATTGCTGGAAGATACTTTGCTTTCTTGTTTTTTTATTTGCGTGCGGCCGCTTTCTGCCTCCATGCATGGTTTTATTTTTATTTTGCAAAGTGCCAGTGGCGGCCAAAGGATTCGTAAGTTGTTCCATGCTGCGTTTCGAGTTGTCAAAAGCCCGCTGTTGACTTTGCTTTAATTGGTTTAAATTACTTGCCACCTTGTTTGTTGCTTCATTGGCCACATTACTTACATTGCTAGCCATGTTGGTCGCTTCTCTAGCCATGTTGGTCGCTTCGCTAGCCATGTTGGTCGCTTCGCTTGTCGCCGCACTAATTTCATTTGTCATGTCGGAAACGTTGCCCATGGTTTTTTTAGCGAGGTCGATGCCCGTTTCGGCAATATTGGCCACGTTTCCGAGCGTCCGCGGAATACCAATGAGCGGCCCCGCCACGTCTTCCGCCACATTTGCCACCAGCGAAACGGAATCGCTCGCCAATTTGTTAAAGGCTGGTTTCGCGTCTTCCACCAGTTCCGCCAGTCCTTCTTGAATCACTTTTTTCACCCGAGGCTGTTTCAGCACCGCCACGCCCGTTTCTAGGGGCCCGACGATGCGATCCACGGTTTTGTCCACGGGTTCATTTAAATCAACCCCCATGGCCTGCACGATTGGGGTCGCGATTTTATCGGCAACATTGGCGGCACTTTGCGCCAAAACTCGGCCAGTATTTTGTAGTGCCACGTTGGCTGCCTCGTTATTGTTAGTGTTAGTAACGCTATTTCCTCCTTTTTTTTCGTACCTTGAACGCTTAGTTCCTCGTTTTATTCTCGTTTTTTTTATGCGCCGTCTTGTACACCGCCCCATTTAATGTTTTGAAATATTTTATAATTAAATATTTTATAATTTCACACGCATTGCATAATCGCAACAATAAAGAAAAAAATGAAAAAAAAAGAATAAAACAGAATAATCAAAAGCCCGATTTTTGATTATCGACCCATGGATGTGGCAAAAAAGTGCAATCTTTGCTTTCAGCAATTTGCCACCCAATCCGCGCTAAAGGCCCATTCGCCATTATGCAATCTCGCGTACCAAACAAAACGCGAACGAAAGCGAGCTATAATAAAAGACGAAGAAGAAGAGCAGGATGAAACCTTAAACATTCCCTATAAAGAATTGGTGTTTTTGGTGCGGGAACTGGCGGCGAAAAACGACAAGCTGGAGAAAAAGGTCGCTGGCCTGGAAAAATGGGTAAACACCAAAAAGAAGCGGGTCAATGTCGAAGAGTGGCTCACGAAACACGTGGTGCCCGCCCAGTCGTGGTCTCCGTGGGCCAAGGCGCACTTTGAATTCAGCGACGACGACTTGGACGATTTTGTGACGGGAAATGTGTTTCCCGTAACATTGGTGGAAAACATACTAACGCAAGGGTTGAATAACGGCGATTATGAAGCGATGCCGATTCAAGCGTTTGCCCACAAACTGAACGAACTCTATATATACACCAAAAACAAGGAAAAGGAATTGGTCTGGCGAAGACTGGACGCGACGGATTTCAAGCGACTGCTCATGCATATTCAAAAGCTGATTAGCAACCGAGTCATGGGGTGGATCAACGACACCAACAACCTCGAGCAGAAACAGATGAATAAAATTGTGCAGCATTTGGCGGAGATTCCTAGCGACGCGAACCACGCGGCGTTTAGCCGATTCATGAGAATGACCTACCAGTGCGTAAAACAGGAATTTCGGTCGGTGATTGAGATTGAGATTTGATGATTACGATTATGATTATGATTATGATTGTGCTTTGACTCGTTTTTTTTCTTTTACAAATAGGCATTGGCGGCCAATGGTCCGTCCTCGTCCAAAAACAGCCCCGTGGCCGACTCGCGATCGGGATACCGCGGCTCAAACTTCCACCGTTTGCCGCCGTGCCGTCGCAAATATTCATTCTTTTTGTTAAACAGCCGCTGGCCCTCTTTGCCCGCGGCCGTGATGCCGCTTCCCAGCTGTGCCGTCGCCACCTGGGCGGTCTTGGACCCCGCGCCAATCTTGGAGGCGGGGTAGTAAAACGCGGCCTGCGTGCCCATGTCCGTCGTCAGGCTCGAATACTGTGGAGCGAGAAATCCCAGTTTCCCCGCGTTGTTTTGGCCGCGCACCTCGGGTCCCAACGGGGGGTCGGGGTCGGGCAGCAACGGCTGACAGCCAGGACAGTCCACGTCGGACGTGCATTGGTCGCGCGTTTTCGCGCACTGGGCCTGCGGTCCGCAAAAATTCGTGCAAGATGTGGTAGTGGTGAGCGGCATATCCACCGTGTGGCTCGTGTCGGCCGTTGCTCGGTCTTGGATTCCCGTCTGACTATCGAATCCTTCGATTCTTGGAAAGCCAAAGGTCAAGGTCAAGGCCAGGGTGAATCCCGCCAATAAAATGGTAAACAACAAAAGGACCATCCCGATTTTACGCTTTGAATTCATCTAACCTAACAAAATAATTAAATCAAAAAAATGAAAAGAAAAAGAGACATTTCATTGCAATCAATCAATAAATCAAATCTCGCTCTTATTTTCCTCGTCATGGAATGTGTTGGTTGTGAATGTGAATATGGCGGCAACGACTGGGGGCAATTTGTCCGCATCGACATTCATCCTTACCAAGTTGTCGTCTCTGAACCGTTGTTTTTGCCGCAACGGCAGCAACAAAATATCGCCTTGCAGGTTTACACAGACGATAATATACAATGGGCACTTCTTTTTCGCAACATCCAATGGATAATAAAATACAGTTTTCGGGTTCTCGGGCAAAAAATAGCGGCATTAGGCATAATATATCCTTGAATATTTTTTGTGCAATAATAATGTGCAACATACGCGCTCCATTTCGCTTAAATATAATGCATTTATTTTTTGTATAATATAGCGGTATAATAAATAAATGGCCGCCGATTCTAAACCCAATTTACAACTGGCCGCTGCGCCCATTGCTCGGCTTCACCACGGAAGCATATATCAAACGGGACAAAATAACGCGGCCAATGCCACCAAGCAACAAATGGAGCTCATTGGAACCGCGGGAGGTAAGCGATTGAAAAGAAAAAGACGCACCCATAAAACACGTCGCATAAAAAGCAGAAGCAAAAGCAGACGCACCCATAAAAGAAAAAGAAGCAAAAAAAGCAAAAAAAGCAAAAAAAGCAAAAGAAGCAAAAGAAGAAGGGGGGGCGGCGACAGCAGCACGATTAAACCGCAGACGTTTTCGTCGACCTATTTTGTGTCAGCTGGGGCAGTCACCCCCAACCAGAATTCGGCCGCCATTACCAAGCTGTTTGCTGACTCTGCGGCCAATGCCGAATTCGATGGCAAAGTGGGGTCCAAAGGCGGCAAGCGCCGCGGACGTAGTCGAAAATGTCGGTCGTGCATGAAAAGACAGCACGGCCGCAAAAGCAGGAAAAAAAGAGGCGGGGTCAAATGGGGATGCATGAGTTAGATTCGCTTAAGTGACAATAAATTCGCAGTGGTTCGCTTGGGTAAAAAACATTAAATACATGATATTATATACAATGCATATTTTGCAATCAATCACTTTTCAAAATAACCAAGATTCATTGATTCCCACGTAATATCTGGGTCTTCGACCCCAGACACTACTAGGTCAACAGCAATCTTAACCTCGACAATGGAATAATTCACAACAATGTTGTTCATGTTGTTTATGAGTCGTCTTTCCGAAAGAGCAACTTTTGCTGCGCTAAGCGAATTGTAAATTAGCTTTTCACCCGACTGCGTAGTTCCGCCTGTAGCTCCTGCAGAAATCTGCGCAATGGTAAAGTAGGACTGGTTGCTAATAACTTGAGACATGTTTATTACTTCTGTTTTAACACGTTAATTAATATATGTTTTTTTAATTCTTCATTCGATTGAGTCGTTGAATTTATGCGTTGTTCGCGACTGAAATCTAAACTTTTTTCCTTGGAAAAATATGCTACATATTTGTCTAATGCGTACACATGATTTTCTGACAAGCTTTTTCCCCCCAACCATGATTATAATCTTGCTGTTTTCTCAGGGGCAGACATTCCAACTGCTCCTTGTCTTTTGTGACTAGTACCAATATTCGGTTTGTATCGCTAAATGAACAACCCATTTTATTAATTATACAACCCTGTTGTTGTTTTGCTTTTATTTTAACAGCGCCTCAACAGCTTCCGCGTGCCTGTTTTTCAACTGTTTGTTGACACAATCGTTGTGCACTACGTGCAAGGCGTCTTGTGCATACATGCCCGACTTGTTTCCCGTGCCGTCGTCCATGGGTCGGCCCTTGCGGCGCATAAACTCGGCCTTGGACTGCACCACGTAGTGCGCCACGTACGCGGGGGCGTTGCGAAACTCCATCTCCACGGGGTTAAACGCCGACAGGGCTTCCATGGTGTTGCCCGTCGCCGCAAACGCGCGGCTCGGCTGAATCGCTGGGTAATAGTGCGGATTGATGGCTCGTTTCACGTAGGCGGGGCGCACAAAGGTTTTCACGTGCGGGTTTAACTTTTTGTCCGAGTGCACAAAATTCTGCATTAGGAGGCCGTCGGGCTGGGTCTCGTGGTCGGACGACCCAAACATGAGCCAGTTGACAGCCAAAGAATCGGCGAAATAAAACAGGCTAAGCAGCTGCTTCACGGGATTCGCTTCTTTGAACGTGGCGTCGTTGATTGTCAAAAACTCGTCGGCGTCTAAATACAGTAGCCAGTCGGCGTTTTCGGCCACGCTGTATTCCAGGGCCGAGTTCATGAGGGGGATTTTAATGTTTTTATTTTGGGTTTGGTTTTGGTTGGTTAAAGTTGCATCAATGCCGATGCGAATAATCGCGATTTGGTCAACCAATTCCTTGTTTTCGGGATGCGTTTTTAGATAGTCGGCCATTACCGAGGTGATTGGCGTCACGGACAAGTGGTCGTAAATAAATACATGGCTAAACCCCAGCAGCAAATGGTGAAAGGCCCACTCTAAGATGCTCGGTTCGTCTCGCGCATTGGTGAATAAAAACATCTTTTCGGGCACCACCGTGCGGCCACGCGTTGCTGCTTGGTTCTGCGAATTATTTGGTGAAAGCCCATTCCCATTTCGGTATCTTAGCTTCATGTTTAGTATTATTAATGCAAGGGATAATAATTATCCAGACTTTACGAGGACAAACTAACAGGTGCGTTAATTCGTTTTAAAAAAAAAGAAAGATGTAATAATCATGTCCAACAATACGTGTGAACTTTGTCTGCAAGTTTTTTCTCAAAAATACCAATACGAAAATCATGTTAGGTTCTCTTGTCCAGGGAAAATAAAAGAAAAAAAAGAGTCGATTATGTCGAAAATAGGACGCTATTGGGATAGTTGTATCCATGAAATTGGTATTTCTTATTATCAAAGTAACAGTACTTTATTCACCAAAACGCACACGGACACATCCTTTATATATTTCCCCACCTAACAAATAAAAAAATCATAAATACAAGAGTCGCCGCGCCGACTCGTCGGGGTCAAAACATCGCTGCAAAAATCCGTCGAGTTTCGCGCTTCTTTTGTTTGGTTTGTTTTTTTTCTCATCCTTTTTCCTTTTATTTTCTGATTTTGTTAGGATGTGCTCCATATATTTCCCAAATCCAAAGTATCCCGCGTTCACATGCACCTTGATGGGAAACAATTGGTTAGCCACCTTGCAGCGAATCTCTGGGCTGCAGAACCGCGGCCCCGCGCCGCTACAAAACACAATTTGCGCCTCTTTTTTATTGTGCGGGTTTATTTTACACACATACTCCTTCGAAAGTATCACGTACTTGTGCATTATGCAGCTGGGTTCGGGTTCGCCCTTTTTAATGCAGACTTCCACAATGTCTTGCGGGTTGAACCCAACATAGGTATAGCCGCGCGCCTCGTAAAACGCGATCTGGGCCGAAATATCGGCCAACATGTGGTAAAAAAGATTCATGGATGTTGCGGTGCGTGTAACCATGGGGCGCATGCTCTCTGCGTAAAGTAGCAGCTGCGTATTGTTCGGGTCCTGTTTAAAATGAATCGACTGGGGAAACGGCAACAATGCTTCCTGGATATAAGTCACCAACATGTCTTTGGTTGTTCGCGACGCCAGTGGGACGGTCCATTTACTGTCGTCGTATCTTTTATATAGTTCCGCCATCTATCTTTCCTCTTCCTTTTGTATGCAGGTATAATTATTTTGGGGTTTATGCTTTTATTTATATTTCCTGTTTTGGAGTTTGATTTATTATTACGTTTGACATATGCCATACATCAGCAGGCAAAAGTATACCAGTATGGAACCCACCACATTTACATTGGTCATTTGATACAGCAACGTGTGCGCCAATTCTTCTACGCACTTGACGATGCACAATTCCAATGCGCCCCACACGGTAAGCGCGACGAATAAAAACAGCACCCCAAGCCAATACGTTTTGCTATTTTCTTGCAACATGCCCGCCAAGCATGCCATGCCCGCAAACACGACGTGTGTCAACATATAATCCCATAGATGCGACGCAGAACACAAGTGGCTGGCGTGGGTGGGCGAAACGGATACAATGGCCAAAATGTTAAAGACGTACCAAGCAATCCATGCCGCCAAAAGAATCACACGCAATGCATGGTACAGCGCCTTTTTTATACATTTAATTTTAGAGGATTCTTCTTGGGCCACCAGGGGTGTGACCGCGTCATTGGGTTCGAAAGTGTCTGCGGCATTATTCAACGCATATAAATTGGCCGAGCTTTGCGACTCGCTCATCATCTTTCTTTCTTTCTTTCTTTTTTCTCCTTTGCAATGAATCTTCGAATCATAAACGAATATTCATTTTTATTTTATTTATTTCATATTTTTCATGTAATCGACAAACCCTAAATTCGGATTTATTACGGGGCGACGCCTTTTCACAAACTGAAAAGCATCGGCATAGCTCATATTATGCATCATAAACCACGAAATGATGGCAGACGCAGACCGAGACTTGCCCGCCTGACAGTGAATCAACACCCCTTCCTTGTTTTTCATACATTGGTCGATGATTGCGTGGATTTGGGGGCAAATGACGGTGAAAAATATGGTTACGTTTTCTTCGCCGCCGTGGTCTTCAATGTCAAAGGTGTAATGTTTCACGTTGCCCATGTCGGACGTTGGGTTGCACCCGACGGATAACTACATGTTGGATGTTTCGCTCTTTTATCAACTGGAGACTCGTGGAAAAAATGGATCCCAAAAAAAGCAAATTGTTGTAAATATTGGCGATTTCAGAGGTATCGTTGTTGGGTGTATTATCGAGTAATCTGTCTAAATAGGCGTGCTTCATTTATCCTACATGGTACCTCACACCAACTTTTTAAATAATTTTCTATGGGCATTATTCGCGCCGCCCGCCTTAAGTTACGATATTTTCGCAGGCATTCTTTTCCGTAATCCAATCGACGAATCCGTTGCTCCGTAGAATATCGTAGGACGTTTCCAGGTGTTCTTTGGCGATGGCGCATGCCTTTTTTTCAATGGGTGTGAGTTGGACCAGATACTGTATCGCGTTGGTCTGCTCTTCGAGCGTAAAGGTCGAGAAATCATCTGGCAGTAAATGCTCTACGGTTTTTCGCGAATCGTCCATGTTTTTGTTCTTTCCTTTCTTTTGTTGATTTGTCTTTTTTATTTTCATTTTTTAGAATATGTTAAAAAAAATAAAAAAAAGATTATTAGGTTACGATTATTTCGCTATCCTCTTTTTTATCTATACAATCCGTTCCATTTATAAATCCAGCTGCACAGTCTGGCCAAGATGTTAAAGGCGAATTCGTCGGCCAACCGACGGATGCTTTCCAAACGTTCCTTGGGTATTTTTCCATTTCCGCATAGTTTTTGGTTACAAATTGGTGATAGAGCCACATATGTTTAATTTTATCGCATCGGGAAAAATGGAGTTCAAGGATTCCTCATTGGTATCGTTAAACACGTTCAAAATAAAATCCGTATAGCCGCTGTAATGTTCGGCGGCAAAGGTAATACCGTATTTGCATTCAATCTCTTTTACCGTGTCAAACATGATTTAAATTAAGTAGGTTACTTATTTGTGAATCTAACATCAAAATTATATTTCATTTTACAAAAACCAATATAAAACGATTTTTTTAAATAAGGGAGGGAGGCGGTCAAATTGAAGCAATAAAAACGACAACCAACGACGTGTAAATGCTCATTGTTTAATTTCTGTGTTTCTGTGTTTTGTTTTTCCATTTTTTTTTTGACCTGGATGTTTGGTGTGGTCTTGATTTGAATAAAGGCGGAGATTTAGACGACAACGATTTGAATAAAGACGGAGATTTGGACGACAAAGATTTAGATTTAGACGACAAAGATTTAGACGACAAAGATTTAGATTTGGACGGAGATTTAATTTGTAAGCGAGAATGACCCTGATGTTTGGATTTTTTTTTAACATGGTCATAAAGATTATCGCCAAAGTGTTGTTTGCAATTCACCACTACATTTTTTGCGTCGTTTAAACTATATATTTTTGCAATTGGATCTATTATTTTTGTATAAATAACGTGTCCGTCTTTAATAGTTCTTGTGCTAATATCATCGTCGATGATATATTGTTGAATTAATTTAAGATTATACTGCAAATTGTAGAATTCACAATACACGTCAAATATGTAATATAACCCACTGTGCTTTTCGGTATATATTCTAAGATGGGCTGGCAGGTTATAGCCAATGCCTTTATTTGTCATATAATTATGACTATATCCATCCGCATTTCCTTTGACGTATGTTTCTTTTGTAAAAAAATTTAATCTATCATACATTCCCTTGTCGTTTTTTTGAAAATATTGAGTTTCTGGAATTTGTTCTACATAGTCTATTTTCCATTTATCTTTGACCGTTTTATCTTTACGCAATACATCAATGGTGCAATTTTCAGTGTATAATGTTTTGATATTTTCTTTTTTCGGATTAAACATGACATCCAATATGGGACGATGTTTTAAATGCGCCATTTTATTAATGTTATATTTAATTATTTTTGACGGCGATTGGCGATAAAAAATACATTGGGTTATCCCACCTTACCTATCTATACAGTCCGTTTAATTTGTCAGTCCAATTGCACAGCTCCGTCAAGGTGTCAAAGCCGAATTCGTCGGCAATCTGGCAAATGCTTTTCAGCTGTTCTTTCGTTATTGTCTCACTACATGTCCATTCATTTGTGTACAGGTATTTCAGCAAAATATCCATGACGCGAAAATCTGACACTTCCATGGTGATGGAACTTGTTTCCATAAACCCAGAATCAAGTAGGTGCAAGAAATACTCGGAATTCAGCACGTGAGAGTGCACGTGATATGTTTTGGTTATACTTGGTGCTTCGTCGGGATTCGCATCAAGATGCGCCACAATCGTGAAATTGCTCGCATATGCTCCTGTTGCTTTTTCTTTAGTTTGAATGTATTTTGTGTACAAGTGTTTGTTAACCGCACTATTTGTGCTTTCACATCGACTCCTAATTACATCTTGAATGTGTGATTGCACTGCTTCTTCTTTCAACAACTTGCAGTATTCTTTCAAAAACGCATCCGTGTGTTCCTGTTTCGAATTAAAATGGGTGTTTAATGATGCAAACAATTTAATGGAATCATTTTTATAATGGGTTCCCAAATTAGACATTGCAAATGCATGACCCTTTCCAATGGCCATGAGATAGTATTTTTCCATTTCCGCATAGTTTTTGGTTACGGTGTGGTGATAATAACCCAAATTATACATTGCATTAGCATGACCCTTGCCAATGGCCATGAGATAGTATTTTTCCATTTCCGCATAGTTTTTGGTTACATCTTGATGATAATAACCCAAATTATTCATTGCAAATGCATGACCCTTTCCAATGGCCATGAGAAAGTATTTTTCCATTTCCGCATAGTTTTTGGTTACATCTTGGTGATAATAACCCAAATTCTTCATTGCATTAGCATGACCCAATTCAATGGCCATGAGAAAATATTTTTCCATTTCCGCATAGTTTTTGGTTACGGTGTGGTGATACAATCCCAAATTATACATTGCATCAGCATCAGCATCACCGTTGCCAATGGCCATGAGAAAGTATTTTTTCATTTCCGTATAGTTTTTGGTTACTTGTTTGTGATATGTTCCCAAATTATACATTGCATTAGCATGACCCAATGCTATCGCCATGAGAAAGTATTTTTCCATTTCCGCATAGTTTTTGGTTACGGTGTCGTGATAGATGCCACATATGTTTAATTTTATCGCATCGAGTGAAATGGAATCCAAGGATTCCTCATTGGTATTGTTAAACACGTTCAAAATAAAATCCGTATAGCCGCTGGAATGTTCGGCGGAAAAGGTAATACGGTATTTGTCTTCAATCTCTTTCACCGTGTCAAACATGATTTAAATTGAGTTTATTAAGTAGGTTACTTATTTGTGAATCTAACATCAAATGATTATTATTTCATTTTTACAAAAACCAATATAAAACGATTTTTTTATAAATAAGAGAGATGTCTGAAAGCAATAGCAACAGTATTTACGACGAATATTTTGCACTGCATCGTCGGTACACGGCGGAATATGGAAAAGACAATACCATTGTGCTGATGCAGGTGGGCGTCTTTTACGAAATGTACGGCTTGCGAAACGTGGCCACGGGGCACGACGAAAAAGAGCCTCGCATCACCGAGTTTGGTCGGCTCTGCGAGCTGGCCGTCGTGCCAAAGTCCAAGGTATTTTATAGTGACCGAAAGTACAACGTGCTCATGTGCGGGTTCAAGGACGATTTGGTGGATAAATACGTGAGAAAAATGCAACACGCGGGCTACACCACGGTGCTCTACAACCAAAGCGAACTGACGGGCCAAGGCACAAACAAAAAAAGAGAACCCCGCGAACTCTTTGCCATTATCTCGCCTGGCACGTACTGTGGGTCGTGCGGGGACGATGTTTCCCAAAACATTAATACACCAGAGATAAGCAGCAATACCATCTGCTGTCTTTGGTTTTATTTGCGAGACATGCAGTCGTCGTTGGTCAAGACTGCGTCGTTGGTCAAGACTGCGTCGTTGGTCAAGACTGCGTCGTTGGTCAAGACTGCGAATGGAACGCACAAGATTCACGTGGGCATATCTTGCGTGGACATTTACACAGGAAACACGGTGCTGTATGAGTTTTCGCGCACGTACTACCCGAAGCTCAACAACCCGAATTTGTTTGACCCGCTGGACCGTTTTTTGTCCATTCACCGCCCCGTGGAGCTCGTCATGCTGACCGACGGCCTGGATGCCGCAAAAATCAAACGCATCCTCGGCAGCGTCAACGTGATGCAAAAAGTAAAGAAAATCCACCAGATTGACTTGTCTGACGCAAAGCCTGTTTCGCAGGCGACCAGTAAAATGGAACCAAATAAATCCATGAATCGAGCAAAGAATTGTGAAAAGCAGATTTATCAGCGAGAAGTGCTGTCGCGGTTCTATCCGCAGCTGACCAGAAACGATATATACCAGCATAAATTCGACGAGCATATTTTCGCCACCCAGTCGTTTTGCTACTTGCTGGATTTCATTCACCAGCACAACGCGGCGCTAACGAGGCAGATTCATTTGCCCACGTTTGACAATGTGGGCGACAATTTATTGTTGGAAAATTCCTCGCTCATCCAGTTGAATATTTTGGACGACGGCAAGCAGCTGAATGCGCGCTATGCGTCGGTCGTGAAAATGTGCAGCGACGAGGCCCAGACGCCCATGGGAAAACGCAAGATTACCGAGATGATTTTGCATCCCACGACCAACGCCGCATATTTAAAGCGGGAATACGCCGCGATAACGTCTACCCTGTCTTTTTTTAATAATAATAATAACGATACGTTTGAAACAATGGCGTGCATTCGCGATATTTCGCAGTATCTGCGGTTGATTTACTGGAAACGCATCACGCCCAAGCAGCTGTATTTTCTGTATGACAGCATCGAGCGCATCAAGGATATATATTCCGTTTTTTCCAAAGAGCCCGCGCTGCACGAATATTTTCAAAAAACCTTGGATGATTATTCGCATTTGTTGGTGGATGCGTCCCAAATAACTAATTTTTTGGATAGCGTGTTGAATATCGACAAGTGCAAAACGGTCTCGTCAAATAGCGTATCGTCGGTGGGCAATGAATTGTATATTTTAAAGAGAACTGCGAACCAGGAGCTGAACCGCAGCATGTCGACGCTGTATGAATCGCGAGACCAGCTGGAATGCTGTCGCACCTATTTTGAAAACATGCTGAAAGGTTCAAATACTAACAAAAGCACAAAAGAGGTTATAAATACGGTAGAAAATGAAGAAGAAGAAAATGCGGACGAAGAGGATTCCGACTTTGGGTCCAACAAGGACAGAATGGTGAAAATCAACTGCACGCAAACCAACAATTATACCATTTCTTCCACAGAGATTCGATGCGAAGCCATTTCGGAACAGCTCGATGCGCTAAGCAAAACCCAGGATTTTATTTCCATTCCCTATTTTTCATCCACCACGCAACAAAGGTGCGAGTTTAAATTGAAAATCGGAAAGGAAGAGGTGTTTTCTAAAAAAAAGGATATAAAAAATACAAAAGTAAAGCCCGTGATTGAGTTTGCCAAGACGAGCGCGCGCAGCCAGAATCGCTTCATCAAGAGCACGCAGCTCGACGAGTGTGCCCACGCGTTAAGCACGGCAAAGAGGAATATTTCCGAGACGATTCGCCGCGCGTATGCCGAGGTTCTAACGCAGCTGGAGCAGTTTGACGCCCAAATGGTTGCCATTGTGCAGTATGTGGCGTCGCTGGACGCGGTATTGGCTCGGGCGCGCATGGCTCAAAAGAATGGCTACTGCTGTCCTGATTTAATAGATGCGGATGCATCGGAATCTAACGCTTCTTTTGTGGATGCGACAAACCTGAGGCACTGCATTATTGAAAAGATATTGACGGAAGAAATCTACGTGGCCAACGACGTGTCGCTAAGCAGCCGCGGCATCTTGCTGTACGGCGTGAACGCGGTGGGGAAAACCAGCCTCATCCGATCGCTGGGAATCGCCGTCATCATGGCTCAGGCGGGTTTTTTCGTCGCCGCGTCCCAGTTTCGATTCAAGCCGTACACCAAACTGTTTACCCGCATCATCGGCAACGACTCGCTGGCCAAGGGGCTGTCGACCTTTGTGGTGGAAATGCTGGAACTGAATCCCATTTTGCAGTACGCGGACCAGAACAGTATCGTGCTGGGCGACGAACTGTGCTCGGGAACCGAGACACCGTCCGCCATCAGCTTGAATTCGGCGAGTTTAATGCGATTGTGTGGGAGAAACGTGTCGTTTATCTTGGCGACGCACTACCACGAGCTGGGCCACATGGAAGAAATTGAGGCGTTAAAAAACCTGGACATCAAGCACATGGCCATGTGTTACGACCGAGGCAAAGACCAGCTGGTGTATGATCGCAAGTTAAAAGACGGCGTCGGAAGTAGTCGCTATGGACTGGAGGTATGCAAGGCCCTGAAAATGCCAGAGGATTTCTTGGAAACGGCCAATGAACTGCGGCTCAAGTATTACGCGAGCACGGGCGCGGGCTCAATGTTGGACCAAAAGACGTCGGCGTACAATTCCGCCCACGTGCGCGGCATGTGTCAGAGCTGTGGCAAAACCATGTCCACCGAGGTGCATCACGCGCGCCCCCAGCACCTGGCCGACAAAAACGGCCTGATTACGGACGCGGCAACGGGAAGCGTCATTCACAAAAACCACGCGGCCAATCTTGTGAGCGTCTGCGAGAAATGCCACCAGGCGTTTCACCGTTCATAAGTTACAATTTATTCGCAGCGTTTCGTCGCCATTCATAAGTTACAATTTATTCGCAGCGTTTCGTCGCCATTCATAAGTTACAATTTATTCGCAGCGGTTGTAAAAATAAAAAATAAAAAATAAAATGAATTATTTATTATTTTACACGATACAATACGATACGATACTTGGTATTATTCTATTCTATATCTAAAATCTACAGATGCATCCCAGGTCGGTCCAGCCGCTGGCCTGCTGCTCTTGCAGCACCAAGTCGTGGGATTCTTTCCACATCTCTTCAAAGTCGCGCGCGTCGTTCCACGCGTCCGTCTTTTTCTGATGATCCAGCTTGAGCTGGGAAATCTTTGCGGCGCGCTTGGGGATGTTTCTCAGCAGCAATTCATCATCTGCGTCCGATTCAGCCAAAGACACATGCACTTGTCTCGTGTCGTTTCTCAAACACCAAATAATATTCTGGGCCGCATCGTTGGTGTACCAGCAATGCAGGTCAACGTAGGCAGACACGCTGCCGTTCTTTCGCTCCACGAATTTCACCTTTCTTACCTGTCCAATGAGGTTGATGTGGAACAACTCCGTGATGGTGTTTTCCGTCCAACCCTTGGGGCAAGCCACAATCTGCACAGACATGGGAGTACTGGGGATGATGGCGACCATATTTTGAATTTACTTGATGAAACGATGATGTATTGTATTGATTGATTGATTTGATGTTAATCGTACTGAAATAAAAGGGGGATTTTATTTCATTTTTATTATTTTGCATGTTTTATACATTTTTTGTTTGATTTAATTTGTTTGTTAGTTTTGTATTTATTTCAAGGGGTCCAAAACATGTAAAAATGAAATAAATATATATTGACTCGCATACAAAGAAGGAAGCATGGGAATCCCGAGTTATTTTTCATACATTGTCAAGAACTACCCCCATATTTTATCCAAGTTTGTTTCCAAGCAGCGGCCCATCGATAATTTATATTTGGACTGCAATTCCATCATTTACGACGTGTACCATCGCCTATCCGCCGCCGAAAAAGACAAAAACAATAAAAAAACGGATGTAGCGACTGCGCCGATTTCGGACCAAATCATCCGCGGCACCATCCAAAAGATCCGCGAATACATTGCACTGGTCGCACCACGCAAGACGGTCTATATCGCGTTTGACGGCGTAGCTCCCGCGGCGAAAATCGAGCAGCAACGCAGCCGCCGATACAAGTCGTGGTACCAGGCCGAGGTGTCCAAATACATCTACAACGAGCCGCCGCCGCAAAATAACAATAAAAAGGAGACTTGGACCACGCTCGCCATTACCCCTGGGACCAATTTCATGGGCCAGCTGGACCGCGAGATTAACGCGGCCTTTCCTTCCAATCAAACAAACAAAACCGATAAAAATAGTCAGAAACAAACGACGATTGTGAGCGGCAGCAACGACGTGGGCGAGGGCGAGCACAAATTATTCGAGTACATTCGCCAGCACCCCGAAAAGCACAAGAACGAGACCACGGCGATTTACGGCCTGGACGCCGACCTGATTGTGCTGTCCATCTGTCACCTGGCCTATGCCCCCAATCTGTTTTTGCTGCGCGAAAGCCCGCATTTTCACATGGAGAACTTGGAACCGAATGCCAATTACCTGCTGGACATTCGGCACCTGAACGAGGCAATGGACATGCACACCCACGATTATATTGTGTTGACGTTTTTGCTCGGCAACGACTTTTTGCCGCATTTCCCCGCTTTAAATATTCGCACGGGCGGAATGGATAAACTGCGGATTGCGTATCATGCCCTGTTTCCCCCCAAAAAAGAAAAAATAAACCAATCCTATTTGACCACCACCACCAATCAAGATAGCAAAACCACGATTCATTGGGGCAACATGCGGATCTTTATCGCGACGCTGGCCGACAAGGAGGACGAGTATGTGAAAGAAGAGCATAAACTCCGTGATAGACGCGAGTACGTGTATCCCATTCGATCGCCAGAAGAAAAGTTTAAAAAATTCGAATCTACGCCGACGTTTGAGCGAGACATTGAAAAGCACATTAATCCATTCAAGCAGGGCTGGCAAGACCGATACTACACCAGTCTTTTCCCCAATACGGTTGGCGATAGGGCGAGTTTTTGCACCCAAAACCAAAACACATTGCAAGAAAAGGTGGCGCTCAATTTTTGCGAGGGACTCGAGTGGACACTGCGGTATTATACGGGTGGCTGCCCCGACTGGCGATGGACCTATCGGTATCTGTACCCGCCTTTGCTAAAAGACCTGAATCAATATCTTTTGGTTAACCCTAAACCCCATATCGAATTACACGAAACGCACAAGCCAGTATCTCAAATAGTGCAACTATGTAGTGTCTTGCCAAAAGCGGGACTCATCTACTTGCCTCCCACGTTGCAAGAAAAGCTGCTGGCTGACTATTCGCACTGGTATCCCACGGACTGCTGTTTTCTGTGGGCGTATTGTCGGTATTTCTGGGAAACGCACGTGGTGATGCAGCACATCGACATGGAAGTGCTGGAAAAGTTGATTCAATCGGCGAAGAAATCGTAACTTATTAAGCCGATTCTTTTTTACCCGATGAATGCATGTTTTCGAAATATTTGTCAATTACATTTATTTCCAGTTGTTCTTCCGCCGCAGAATCGGCAAATTGCTGCATGAATGTATTGGCATTTCGTATCATGTCTTTGCATTTTTGCGGGTGATTGTTGCACCAACGCACTTTTTGGGCCAGGTCGCTGAAGTCGTCTTTGATGACCACGTAGTGGTAATCGGGAACCAAGGTGGTTTCCATCAACCACGAGGTCACGCGCGGCCTCGGCATCAGCACGAGACTGTTGGAGTTTAGTTTCCAATTTAAACCAGAGTCCTTGTCGTTTCCTTCCACGGAAAGTATGTATTTGAATTGCAAAAAATGCGACAGGTCGCAGCTCCCTTTTACATATTTTTGGTATTTTTTTTTATTTTGACAGATGAAGGAAAAGCCGACATGAATGAGGTCGCACGTTTCAAACCATTTTTTCACCAGGGTGAAACGATTGCCTGGCCGCGTTTCTTGGCCCGTGGTGGTGCCGCGCCAAAACGCCTTGTTTTTTTTGGCAGAAAAAGAAATGTCGGCGGGGCGGCGATAATAATGCTGCCAATGACGGTCAAATTCGAGACATCGCAACACAACCGAATCGGTATTTCCCGCACATCTATTTTTGCATAGTGTTTGGGGATGCAAGGATGTTTCCACGTCTCCTTTTAAATAATAAAAAGATTCGTGCGAATGGTTGGTTTTGAGTAATAATTGTTTCAGGGGAGTATCGTAAATCGGGTTATTGGTTAAATCCTTTATCGTTTTTTTATTCTCGTTGTTGTTGTTGCTGCTGCCTTTATTATTATCAATTAAATCGCTATTATTTTGTTTTCCCAAATAAAAATTTAGTCTTTCTTCGTGATTCATTGAATAATTCGGATATTTATTTTTTATTATTTATACTATCCATCCAGTATTTCAGATTCAGTTTCTCGTAATTGAATTTTTTGGCACGATATTCATTCGCCGTATTCTCCAGCAATTCTTGGGTGACGTCCTTCCACTCATCCACCAACAACACGGGTAAATCCGCAAACAGCGCATCGATGGGATTTTTCTTCATAATCACAATACATCCGAGCAACAATGCTTCCCAGGTTCGGTGGCAGTCGTACCCGTTTCCCAGCGGCGAAAGAACAAAGGCATACTTGCTCTGTGTTTTCCAGCACTGCATCCGATTTACTTTTTTCGGTTCGTAAAACACCAAATCCTTGGGCACGTCTTTTATCGCAGCTCTGCGGTCTTCTTTCCCGTATCGCGTCGTCATTAAAAAATGAAAATTGCCGTAGCATTTCACTTCTCTTTCCCAAAAAAAAGTTGTCGCGGCATTTGTTTGAATACTTTTCAGCAGCATTTCTTGCATCAAGGGAGAACACTGGCGTCCCCACGCGGGGACTTTATTGGCTTCTATCGTGTGATAATCTAGTCCAAGCGGAATTTGGCTCAATTTGGGATGCGACGTCAACACGCAATTCTGGGAAAACCAGTGGATGATTTTTTCGTTTTCTACGAACCGAGTAAAATCTTGCGTTGTAGGAAAAATATCGGTGGGCATGGTCTCGGTGCAGTCCCCCGTCACCAACACGATAGAAACCGCCAATGAATGCGCATTGGCGACAAACTGCCGTAATTCCTTGGCGCGCATATAGACGACTTGGGTGTCTGCATTAGGACCCAGTGTTTTAAAGTGGGAATTCAGCGGGGTAATGTCGCACGATTCCATGATTCCTCGCGAGGAAACAAATTGGCAGTATTTAGATCGTTGCTGCTGTACGTCGTCTTCGATGTATTCCTTGAACAAACACTCGGGAGAAATACGGATTTTGACATTGGGATTTCCCCGTTTTGCCATCAGATGAAAATGCCGATGCTCGCAATCGTAGGTGCCGCTCCAACTGTCAATGTTAAATCTAAATCCGATTGCTGCTTCATTTCGTTTAATTTGGTCTGCCGTGATGTACCGCAGTACTTTCTTAATGTCGGTATCGTATGCACAGGCGATGAAATGTTCTTTTTTGTAGAGAGCCAGTCCATTAAACGCGGAAACGCATTCCACCAATTCGTCGCCGTTTTTTTTACAATTATCTAATTTGTCGGTGATGTATGTCTTTATTTTGTCCACGTTTTCCAATTTTGCTCCCATGTAGGGCTTGCTTTCGAAATGCCAGCAGCTGCAAAGATAGTCGTCGATAGACAAGGCCCAGATGTCGTAATAATCTTTTTGGTTAAAGGACAATGCGTCCCAGTCTGCCGACCGACCCATGTATTTGTGAAAGACCTCCATGTTGATGGGAGACGCCGATACGTTGTCCATGTCCATCATGAGAATATATTTAAAACAGGCCTCATTTTGGGTTCGTATATGACCCAAAAGAGAGTTGCGCGCGCTGCAGATATTTATTACTTTATCTTTTGAGGTATTGTCGGTGTGCAAAATTGTAATATTCATGACCTTGCTCATTTCGTTTAAAATATGCAAACTATCGTCGTAGGACGTGTCATAGGCAATCACCACCTCGCAACGTTCGAAAAAAGCCCCGAGTAACTGCACATTCTCCAGCACGCGTTTCAAATATTTCCCGCAATTTTTCACACACCCGCACACGTACAGGCCATCTTGGTATCGTTTTTTCACGTACGTTCCGTCGTTGCTCCCAAAATGTTTGGATGCACTCAAGGTGTCGATGGAGGATTTGTAATAGCCCAACGTGCTAAACCCCGCACAATCGGGGTCGGCCAAGGCTGCGTCCATGTAGTGTTTCATCTTTTCTTCCCGAGTCGCATCTTTCGCCATGAGTTTATTTTTGTTTGATTTTTTCAAGTCGTTGTTCATTTGCGCCTTGCCCTGAATAAAGGTAAAATGCGGCGACATATTCAACATTATTATTATTATTGGTACTCAATAATAATATTCAAGTTATTTAACACACATTTATACCAACACATCAATGGACGAAAATAAAGGGATTGTTGGCCATGGTATCTATTAATTCCTTGTAAACCGCATTCAGTTTATTCATTTGAAGTTCATCCACCTCTTTTGTAGTTTCTTTTTTAACTAAATTCAAAGGCCCGCCGAGGCGTAACAGGTCGCTCAATTCATCCTGTTTGTCAAACAGTTCTTCGTATTTCACACAATATATGTTGTAATTTCTGTTTTTATTTCCATTCTCAGTCGCGTAATTTTGATAAAATTCATGAATTCCAAACAAATCGGTTTCTTGGTCCACGACGTCTTGAATCGTATTCATGGGATTGGTTTGAATATGTTTCAAGTGGTCGGGGTTTTTGAACCGCGATAAAATAGCGTCAACTGGGTTTCTGTACAGGTAAATCACATAATAATTTTCAAGCTGGTCGTCGGGTATTTTTATGTGGTTGAACCATTCGCCATACTGATTTCCTCCTTTTTCGCGTCCTCTATATGTCAACCGTTCGGGCGGCGGCTTTCGCGAGTGAATGTGCCCGACCTTTCCGTATTTTTTCAGCGCGTTGGATAAAAGGGTAGAGCCGCATCCTCCGTAAGAGCATACGTAAAATGTTTTCGGATGTTCTTTTCTTTCCAATGTGTTTCCAAGCAATTCCAAAATTGCCTCGGGCGTGTTTTCCTCGCATTTCACGTGGTTCAGTTCGAGCGCCGACGAAATGGTATCGAAAAACTCCCAGCCACATCCGCAGGTTACTTCTACCACCACGGTCCCAGGTCGGCAAAACAACGTGTTGGCCTGGGCCGCGCCGTGGGCCAGGATAATTACGGCGGCCGAGTTGAAGTACCGAATTTGCTCTGCAAAATCCATTTTAGCTAAAGTCACGCATTGAAAGGGGGCATTATCGCTGCCCCCACCCCCACCCCCACCCCCACCCCCACCCCCATTATAGGTTGCGTGCAGCGCGTCTTTCAGGGCTTCCATGCCGTGAATATCTCGGCGTTCCTTGCCCGTGGAAACGCCATTCACGGTTCTTTCGCATATTTCTTTTAGATCGGGGTCGTCAATGAGGGTTACGCGGTCTTCGCGTTCAATCAGCAGGATTTTTGGATAGCGGCGGTGGTCCACGGGAGCGGCCTGGTCCAGATGGAAGCGGTTAAAGATGTAGTCTTGCACCGTTAAAAAATTGGCTTTGGATGGATATTGGGTTGCTCTTCCGAGGGTTAGGGTTATTTCTTGCCGCAATTTAAACTCCGTGGGATCTATTTCGTACATGGGAATGCCAAATATTTGCTCCCATATTTTTTTAAAGTTGCCAACGGTTTGCGAAATGGTTTTCATGCGGTACACGTGGTTGTAGTTGTACACTTTATTGATGATTTCTGGAAACACCAGGTCGCACATGAAATGGGCGTAGTGGAACAAATGCCCCCCGACGAGACGATGGTTGATTATTTTCACCATTTACTTAACCTGTTTAATTAAATTAAATATATTTAACCAACATCAAAATGCCGATTTAATGGACGGGTCATATACCACATCTTTTATGTCGAAATGAAGCAAATAATTAGACAGTATCATTTCTTCCATGTTAAATTCCAGCACTTCCTTTAGTTTTTTCATCAAACCATCTATTTCCCGATTGTTGATAATATCTGAAAGATGGTCATATAGGCCAAACCATGTTAGATAGACGTGTAGCGGACATAGTATAAAATTATCGGGGATGATGTACCTCGGAAAATACATTCGGCTTACATAGGTTTTAGTTTTATCCATGTCGGCCTCCAGTTGAAAATGAATTGGAGCCTGATAGTCGATGCGGATATTCATCACCATGTCATACGCCGCCGCGTCGTCATGTTGTGCGATGTAATCTTGCAATATATTTTTCACCTTGTTTCTGCTATACATTTGGCTCAATGTATTGTGTATGTTTTGTTTTTTCATACTGTTGTGTGTGTTTTGGTATGCCAGTGAATTCGTAATTTCGGACAAATCAAACCGAGTGATGGGTTTTTCAAATGTATAATTCAGAGGGTGATAGTAATTTAGTATATCTTGCCGAACCTTGCGGTGGTCGCGAATCACCAAGGTATGTTTGTCGATATTTCTCCAGGGCGAGCATTCCATTCTAACGTTATCGTCGCCCCAACAATGTATAAAAAAATCAAAGGTGTGCGTTTTATTTAGTTGGCCCTGAATAAAATTATTTATATTCTCGTAGCCTTTATCGTAGTCTCTTGGTTGGCCGTACAGACAGACTGCGATTTTCATACGATTATGGTTTTTATTTTATTATATTATGTTTTGTTTTGTTTTCAAACTAATTTTCAAACTAAATCACATTAATTAGATTGTAATAGGATACGCATTTTTCATTGTCGTGTAAAGGAATCAAGGTAAACAATAGACTTTTTGTAATTACTTGCAGGTTGGAAAAATCATTTTCAGAGTAATGGGACACGAAATAGTCCTTGAAAACCGTCGCCATTTTATTCTGGTATTCTCGTGACACGGGTTTGGACAATAATATACTGTCGTATCCAATCAACGACTGGTATAATTTCGCCCAGTCGTATAGCCAATCGCCTTGAATGGTCAAGTCGTTGCCGACTTTGCCACGCATGTCAATAAACTTAATCTTGTCGTAATTATTAATAATTATATTTGTAAAAACAGGGTCTCCGTGTATGATGGTTTGTTTTCCGACCTTGTCATTTTCGTACATGGATAGTTTGTTCATCAATTCGTCGTACACTATTTTACTGTTATTGAATTTTGAATAGTCATAGTCGGCGTATCGCTTTTGTATTTTTTCCGCGTAATTGGAATAGATGTTGATGTCGTCGTCATTGTCGTTACACGGAACGACCAATTCATGTATTCTTTTAATACTGTTCATAATATTAACGAGAATATCTTCGGTTAAAGTCTCGGATAAGTACATGTCGGTCACAGTCATGCCGTGTATTTTTTCTATTTTGTATGTTTTTTCGTTCTCGCCGCTGTGTAAAAAAATGGGAAATAAATCTTTGATTTCGGCTGGTATGTGTGTATAGTAATAAATTTCCCCGCTCAAATTCTTGCCCGTTTTAACCACCACATCCATGCTTTCGCAATCGATGCGGTTAAAATCTCGCGGTTCAATGATATTTTTATAATACCCGATTTCCTTTTCAATGTTGTGAAAGCAGTTTACCGCCAGGTCGTCAATGTAAAAGTCCGCATACGGTTTTCCGAAATAGATTTCATCGTACGGAATGTTGAATTTCTCCAGCGTGTCAAAGGTGATTTTGCCAACATCCGCATTTATTTTCCCGATATTCCCATGGTGGGTTTTCATTCTTCTCGCGGTATAGAGGATGATTGTATTGTTGAATTTTTTCAAATATCGAAGCAACGAGATATTTTTTTCAATGGGACACACGCTTGTATAATCTCCTGGAATTTTCGGATAGGTGACAAGCGTATTGTCTAAATCAAAACATATTCGTTTGGGTTTTATCCTGTTGCTGTTTTTTGTGCACGATATATTTGGATAATTGTTGTAAAATTGTTTTAGTTGTAGGGGGGTGCCCAGACAAACGAATTGTTCCTTGCCAATTCCTATATTTTTAAACGGCACGTTGTCGTGTATCATCTCTTGGATAACCCCGCTCGTATAAAATTCCGATTGCTGCGTGATGTTGTTTTCGATAATTCGCAGCGTGTATTGCTTCAATAATTCCGCGGATGTAAAGCCGTATGCGCCCGTGCACGCATGATCCGAAATCTTTATTTTTTCTTTAATGTCGGTGATGTAGCCCCCCTCGTTCATTTGGACGTAAGAATAGATGGGTTTTACAGTAGTGTCTTTCATCGTAAAAACACAATTATGGTCGCCGCTCCATTTGTCGAGTACGTCGCACAAATAAAAATTATCCGCGTCCAAACATAAAATCGGCTTGTCCAAGCCGATATTTAAATGATTCAGCGCAATATGAATGGTTTCTGCCGCTCCTCTTGTATTATTTTGCAGCGGAAAAAATTTAAACGTAATAGTTGGATAATCTTTTCTTAGCATGGACTCGAAATTATAAGTTGCGTATTCCATGTTGTACGGAATATAAATATAATCCACCTTTGTTAGGTTCAAGCTGTCTAACAAATAATATAAAATGGGGTGACCGAATACGTTAATCAGTGCTTTGGGTTTCGTGTATCCATTGTCTTTGAACCGCTGTCCCGTACCTCCCATGGGCAAGAGGAGTATCATTATATTTAATTTAACTTGTATATAATATTCAAGTGTTTTTCGCAATTCTCCAAAATATCAAAGACCATATTATAAAATAATCGTATCATCTATTTTTTTGTATAATTTTCCAGGTATACCAATATAAACTGAATTTCCCTCTGTATTTTTAGTTATACTGGCACTCATTCCTACCACGGTGCCTTCTTCCAACACTATATTATCCTTCAACGACGAATTTACACCTAAATAACAATATTTCAATATTGTACACATACCAGAGATGACTACATGAGATGTAATAAATACATGGTCTTCTATTGTTGAATGATGACCAATATGATTTCCGCTCCACAACACACAATTATTTCCTATAGTTGTATAGGGCTGAATTGTATTGTCTTCTAGTATAAAACAATTTTCTCCAATATTTTTTGTATATACATTTGCCTTGGAACTAACATATGTGTAAAATTGATATCCTTTTTGTTTTCCATGATTGTAAATTCTTTCTCTGTATTTATTTAAATTCGTCCCAGAACAAGGAGCAAATAACATGTATTCACTCGGAGAAAAATCATTTTCTATGGTTTCAAACGAAATAATAGGCAACCCAAATTTGGTTTGTTGCTCTCCTTTAATCGACGACAAGGATGGCATGTATTGCTGTTCTACAGTAAACGCAACAACTTGCACATCGACCGCATCATTCATTAAATAGTAATGGGCCACTTCCGATATTTTTCCAATACCGAATACTATTATTTTTTTCACCATTAATAAGACGGATATGTTATTTTCGTCAATATCTCATATATTTTTTATCAAGTATATTATATATAATGTTTCAATTTTACAAAACTCTGGATGTAGAAGGACTCCGTCACGCAAAATTTATTTCATTTCGGAATAAACATTATTTAATAGGTTCGAAAAAATATAAACAGCAAGGAGATGTTACCAAATATGCGTTGCAATTATTTGAAGTGAATGAACATTTAGAAATCTGCAACGACGCTGCCCATTCTAACAAATATATCGAACTGGATGAATATCCTTATTTGGAAGACATTGCCCAATCTTGTTGGGTCAGAGACGTATATGTAAAAAATGACGAATTATATCTAAATATTGAAATAAAACAAAATATAAATAATGAAACATTTTGCGATAATAATTTTTTAATTAAAACGACAGACTGTGATAAATTTCATTTGGTAAAACAATATATAATATCGGATTTTTTATTTAAAGATTTTGATTTTAAGGACAAAAATTATATTTTAACCGCAAAAATAGAAAAAGAAGCGGGTTTTTTTTGGGGTAAATATTTATTTAATTTTATTATTGACAAACAAGAATTTCAACCGATTTTTGATGATATTGTAGATTATAACTCGGATAAGGGTCATTTATTGCATCAGGTAGAATATGACGCCGAATTGAATAGTCAACACGCTATACTATTTTCAATTCGGCATAAAACAGTAAATGGTTTGCAAAATGATTATTTGTATAAAATATACTCGGCGAATACCAACGATTTTATTCATTTTACCGATACAAAAGAAGTGGAATTTAGCTTTGATAAAAATAAATTAAATTCAAATTGGTTTAGTTATCCGCATAAATTTACATTAAATCATGAGGAATATATTGTTTGCAATCAAGACGATTTTGGTAAAAATTCACTGCCCGTGATATTTAAAAATGGAAAATTATTGGAAACATTTGTTTCGAAATTATATAACAATGGCCATTTCATTTATCGATTAAATTTTTCAACCAATGCCAAATATATTTATTACGATGAATTAACGAGCAAATCGGGAAAACGATATGAAGATATTGTGAATAATAAACGAGATTTGAAGGAATATTCCAACTATTCACCGTCGTGTACAAAATTATTTCATCTACTAAAACGTTTAAATATTGGAACAAATGATTCTATATTAGATATTGGGTGTGGCCGTGGATATGCGCTGGCAGTATTTAATCGATTCCCTTTTGATAAAATTTCAGGAATAGAAATATGCGAGACGGACGTCAACATCTGCATCGAGAATATACACGCCGTGTTGGGATTAACCAACACGCAAATTATAAATGATAATATTTTGAATTTCAACGCTTATAATCAATTTAATTATTTTTATTTTTATAATCCGTTTGATAGTGAATTATTTAATATAATTCTGTCAAATATATCTTCGTCTTCTTTTGTTATATATAAAAATATCCATGAAAATGAACGAAAACAATTAAAAGTCCATCATTTTGAATTAATAATGCAAGAAAAAGGAGATGACCGTGATTATTACGTTTTTAAAAAAACCGTATAAATAAATATGAATAGCCGTGAATTAGTAGTTGTAAAATACAAAGAAGAATACGAAACCGTGTGGGATGATTTTGTGAATAACGGGATATTTGGAACGGTCCATCACACTCGCGCCTTTATGAATTATCATCCCTCGAATAGATTTATGGACCATTCTATTTTAATATATTATAAACAAGAACTAATTTGTGTCGTTCCAGCGTGTAAAAGACATGCCACAGATGTTTGCTATTTTAGTTATCTTGGTGCAACGTATGGAGGTCCTGTTTTTTCAAACAAATATTGCGCCACCAAGTATCTACTACCAATAATAGATGTGATGTTGGACCATTATGAAAATAAAATAGAATTTAGATTGGCGAATAATATTTATTTTAAAGAAGACATTTTTATCCTATATTGCATTTTAGGAAACAGATTGACCATGATTCCAGAATTATCTTGGTATGTAAACACCAATGAGGATTTTATCAATAATATTACAAATAAAAGAAACAAGAGCAACCTAATAAAAATCATTAAAAATACAGAGATTCATTGTGAAAAAAAATCCGAATTGGACGACTATATGAATTTTTATACCATGTTAAACGATGGATTGAATGCAAGACATGATACAACTCCCACGCACACTCGTGAGGAATTTATACATTTATCCAACATTTTACAAGATAAACAAGCACTATACTTGGTAAAACAAAATAACGATATGATACTGGGAGGCGTCTATGTGATTAAAGTCACGAGCCAATGTTGGTACACTTTTTACATCTCTAAAAATATTCACACCGATAATCACGCGGCTATATTATATCTCATGTATACGATTCATGCAGATGCAAAAAAAGAAGGCGTTCCGTTGTTGGATTATGGGATTACTACAGAAAATCGCGGGAAAAATATTAATATTGGACTGGCTGATTTTAAACAAAATAGTCTCGGGGGAACAAGTAATGCAAGATATTTATTTGTTAGATGATTTCTTCTTTATATATTGGTCAAAATCATAACAACTATGTTTTTCATTTGGATCGACAGAGACAAATGCCATGATTACACACTCTTTAAAATCGCAAAATTCAATCCAGATATTTTTATTGATAAAAATGGCATCATTTTGTCTCATTTTTAAATTAAATGTATCAGTTCCATTGAATAACATAATATGGAACGAACCCGTCAAACACACCAATATTTCCGAGGCATTGTCGTTGGAATGATTTCCTCGACCCAAGGACGAATTCAAGTCGTTGATGTAAAAACATTTGCGAATGATAAAATTAATCTTGTTTTGCAGACATATTTTAGTAATATCCAAATCAACCAGTTTTCCTGGTTTTCCAGGAGTTTCAATGGGACATAATGAAAGGAGTTTATATTGGGGATTTTCCATGATTTCTTATTATTTCATCAACATCTTTATTTTTTATTTTTATTTTTATTTAAAATGGAAATTTCGTCACGTAAAAGTCAACAATACATTTACACACTTGTTTTATTTCCGTCTCGGTTAAATCAGGAAACATTGGCAACGATATAATACACTCACTATTTGCCTTTGCATTTACACACGCATCCACTTTTTCTGCCTCAAAATATTTATTGTAGCACTCCAGGTGAGCAACACAAACAGGATAATGGATGCCGTTGCCAATGCCGTGTTGTGTCAAGTAATTTCTCAGTTCATCCCGTTTTTCGGCCCGAATCATAAATAAATGATACACAGGGGTGCAGCCTTCCACAATTCGCGGCAGCTTCACTTCTTGCGTATTTTTTAGCAATTCGCAGTACAATTGTGCATTACGGCGACGTTTTACATTATTGCCATCCAATCTCGCAAGTTTTATGTCCAACACAGCTGCCTGTAGCGTGTCCAATCTGGAATTTCGTCCCATGATTTCATGCCGATACTTTTCAATCGAACCATTATTTCGCCTTTTTCTAAGCATAGAGTCCAGGTCTTGGTCAGAAGTGCAAATCGCCCCCCCGTCGCCAAACGCACCTAGATTTTTCCCTGGGTAAAAACTGTGCGTGGATAATAGGCCAAACGACCCGAGACGTTTGCCGTTAAAAGTCGCCCCGTGACTTTGGGCGCAGTCTTCAATTAAAACCAAACGATGACGGGAAATAATGTCCATCAATTTTGTCATGTCACAGCAACTCCCAGTTAAATGCACCACAATCACCGCTCTCGTTCTCGCGGTGATGCTCTTTTCCAACGCGTCCAAATCCATTTGATATGTATCTGCGTCATTGTCTACCAATTTTAAAATAAGATTGCGGTTGTTGTTGGTCACTCCAAAACAAGTGGCCACGTAAGTATTGGCTTGCGTTATTATTTCATCGCTCGGCTGCAATTGAAGAGCTTGCACCGCCATTTCAACCGCGTCCGTACCGTTTCCAACACCGACGCAATAGTGTGTCGTTATATATTTGGCGAAATTATTTTCAAAGTGCTCCAAATCGCTGCCCAATATAAAATTGGTTTGTTTAAAAATAATAGTATGCAAAGTGGTTTGTATTTCCTCTTGTATGGGCTGAATTTCGCGAGACAGGTCTAAAAAAGAAACGGATTGCTGCATATTATTATTATTTTCAAGTTGGATAGATTCAATACATTTTTATAAATAAACAAATACGTAAAATCTAAAAAATAAAAATAATATTCATGTTAAACATGTCCAATTCTTACGATGTATTCGATACATTGATTGGACGTCTATGTTACGACGGGCACACTATTTTTCATATTTTAGAGAAGATTACCAATTTGCCCGATTTTAAAGCCAATCGCATTAAATATGAGTCCAGCACCAAAAATTTCGACCAAACATATCAACATTTAGAACAGCATTATAAGAAAAATATGGACGAGGTCAAGCAAAAGGAATTAGACCTGGAATATGAATTGTGTTTTCCCATTGTTAAATATTTAAATCAGATTAAACAAAATGATATTTTTATTAGCGACATGTATTTGTCTAAAATCAATATTATGAAATTATTAAACAAACACGTGCCAACATTGGAGAATGAATTATTTGTATCTTATGGTGGAAAAATGAACAGCACTGTTTGGAAAAATAAAACGATTACAGGTAAAATAGCATGTCATTTTGGGGACAATTTAGTCAGCGATTATAAAAATCCAACGGCTCATCAAATTAAAGCCGTGCATATCACCGACGTGAAAAAAACGCCATTCGAGACTACTATTTCTACCGTGAATCCACATATAGGTAATGTATTGAGAGCGACCAGATTGGCTTATCATTTAAATGGTCCATTATCCAAATTATTTATCGATTATGTGCTGCCATTTTCTATCATGACGTGTTTAAAAATTAAACAATTATGTTTGGAAAATCAATTAGAAACCGTCGTATTTTTAACCAGAGATGGGTATTGGTTTAAAGAAGTATACAATATATTATATCCAAAAGATAACACAAAATATGTCTATTTTAGTCGTTTGTTAGTATCTAACCACAAACATTTGGTAATCAACGAAATCAATACTATACCAGGAAAGAAATTTATCTTTGATTTGCAAGGTTCGGGGAGAACGTTTCAGAGTTTAAATCTATCGGATTGTTTTTATTTCATGTGTATTTTATCTCACGATAGCAAATTAACCCATTATTTATACAAACACGGAGAAAAAATTAATATTGTAAAGGAGGTGATTGAAGATGTGTTTATTGCACCCCATGGAAGTGCAAACAAATACAACAACAATGTCATTCAGCTTCTTGAGCCAGAACACGACACACAATTGTTTACACCATATATGCAAGGATTGCAATTATTCAAAAAGTATTGGACCATTCTTTCCAACTATTTCGATAATGCCAACACAAGCAATTATAATAAGTTAAACGAGATAATTAATCATTTTCATGATAACATGAATCAGTCCCATATTAAATCATGCATAAATTGTATTGTACCTCATGTGAATAACCACACAGGCCCTTATGTGAAGCATCCTTTGACCTTTTATTCTCAAATAGAGCAAGATAAATATTACGTCGAAAATATAATCAAATACAGGCCAAATAGAACATTTATAGAAATTGGAGGATATGACGGAATTACAGGCAGCAATACTTATTTCCTCGAGCAACAATTAAACTGGGATGGAATAGTGATTGAGTGTAATCCTATTTTGGCCGAGAAATGTAGGAAAAATCGCAAATGCTACGTTTGCGACAAGGCACTATATAAACACGACAACGAACAGGTGACTTTTACGATACCATGCGGGGGAGAAATTGCGGGGGGAAGAGAGCAACTTGGCGGGATAAAGAATGAATTAAAACCAGAAAGTTTAAATGCGTTTAAAAAATCTTACAATAAATCGCGCGACATAACGGTAAATACTATTAATATAAATACATTGTTGGAACAGCAGAAAATGTACACGATTGATTATGTATCCTTGGATGTAGAAGGGAGTGAATTATCGATATTACAAAGTTGGGATTTTCAAAAACACAAAATACTATTTTTAACGGTGGAACATGGCAATGTGATGCATTATCAACGAGCCATAAATACATTTTTAACACAAAACGGATTTACACTGCACCGAAATAATAAATGGGACGATGAATATGTATGGAACGATTCGGCGTGATGTGTATTTATTTTGCATCATTCATGCTTTTATTAAAGAAATGGAAAAAATATAAATCTTTAATATTATAATGTTATAAATGTTAAAATATTTTATAAATTGGAATAAATATAAACCAGGTATTTTAAAAGAATTTGATGAATTTACTGATAAATTAAATAACAATAATACTTGTAAATTTATAGATTTTAACTCTGCATTTGATATTAAAAATTTTATCAAACAAAATATGGATGAAACTATATCAATGATTTTTCCCATGACGGGAAGAATACACATTGTATCGAAAATTAATTTAGCTATGCAAGACATGATTGAATGTTTAAAATATATTGATACAATTCAAAATACAAAAATTACATTTTTTTTTATACCATGTGATGTATTTTATTGTAATATTAATGAAATTTTCTTTAAAACTCTTCACCCCTTACAGTCAAATAAAATTAAAATTATAATAACAATGTTAGATGCAGAAGATTATGATGAAAATACTACTACTGAAATATGTCCATTTCATAAAATTAAAGGAAAATTACATCCTTTAAAATATCCAAAAGATGCATTTTATTTTCCAATGAATTATGCGTATAAAAATTCTTTTATTCCATTTAATAATAATCCAGTAAATAAAATAGCATTATCTGGTTCTATTGAATTAAACAATAATCCTTATTATACAAGAGAAATCATAAATAAAAAATTATCATCATTTCCAAATAAATATCAAAGAATTGCAGGACACAGACTTGAACGCAACCCCGAACATGGAAACAGTTTTAATTTAAAATTAAATAAATATATAGCAAATATTTATACTACCGTTTATAATTATAATAAATCTGTAATTCTTTTAAAATTTTTTGAAATATTAGCATCAGGTAGTCTTTTGATAATCCCATTAGAACAAAAATCAATTTGCGATAAATTGGGATTGCACAATAATATTCATTATAAAATTATTAATTTTGAAAATGATAATGATATGCATAACGAAATTAATTATATATTAGAACCAGCAAATAGAACAGAAATAGATAAAATAAGACAAGATGGGCAACAATTTTGCAGTCACCATCTGGACGTTAATTTTCTATATGAACATTTTATGAAATGTTTCCTAGATACATAAATTATATGTTAAATATATTGATATTCTAAATATAACTACATAATAAATGAATTTTTACGAATATATATTATTTTTGTTAAATAATTACAACACTTATCCATATTATTATTTGATTGGAACCATAGTTTTTATACCAGATTACGATTTAATTTATATTAAGCAACCCAAGTGCGCAGGTACAAGTTTTATCAGTATGTTGAATAAATATAAAATTAAATATATTTCATGGGTTAATCCTATTAACAATCCTAAATATTTGAAATTTATACAATCTATCGACAATGAATACATCAGTAAATGTAAAATAATAACTATTTCGAGAAATCCGTATACAAGAGTAAAAAGTGCCATTAAATATATTTTTAATTTACGAAAATTAAATTATTCCAATATTCCTTATAATCAATTATTTACAAAAGAATATAATGGCACACAAATTAGTGACATCCACCATTGGATACCTACTAATTATATTACCAATAATAAAAATATTTTTACCGATATTTATAAATATGAAAATCTTTCCAATGATTTGACTGTCTTGTTTAAAAAATATTTCAACATTGAAATACAAAATAATAATATATGTTATGATAATGCAAATCACAATACAACTAAATCTCCACTAAACAATAAACAATTAAATGTATTAATTGAACATTATTTTAAGGATGAATTTGATTTATTTGGATATAATTATAAATAATACAACATGAGGATATATTCATTATTTTCTCATTGTCGTTTAGTTTATAAAATTATAAACTAAACATATATAATAATGAAAAATGTATGTATTATGATTACGGGCCAAATGAGGACTTATGAAAAATGTTTTTCAAACATATTGAATAATGTGATAAAATGCAACCAAGATGAGTATCATTTCGATATTTATATCCAAACAGAATATTACGGATCAAATGGCGGAACGGCTAAAAATAAATTTACAAACACATCTCAAGATGTATCACAGTTTAAAGAAGAAATACAACAAGTATATGGCCATTATTTAAAAGAATTAATCATTGAAAACAAGGACCGTCCCATTACCTACCCAACTTATTTAAATAATTATGGACCCTGGTTGTGTTTATACAAAAACAAAATATTATTCGACCACATAAATCAACTAGAAAGTAAACCCACATATGATATGTTTATACGAATGCGTCCAGATATTCATTTGACAAATAGGCTGGATTTAAATTCATTGAATCTTACAGATAATATCATACATATAATTTCAGGAAAAAATACTCGAAATCATTCATGGTTGCACAATAGAGATTGGGACCATATAAATATATCTGATTTTACGGGAATGGAATTGTGGTGCGACTATTATAAATATTTGGAAATTAATCCTCCATTTATATTTGACCGCGAAATTAGATTTAATAATGTGGGGTACTGGGCAAAATCAGAGAATAAAGACAAATCAATTATAACCACGCAATTATTTTTCAAATTTATTGCTGAAAATAATTATACATTACGGTTTGATAGCGGTTCGTGTTTTTCCGTCCCCATTCGTTAAATTTCAACCTTTATTAATTCCACCATGTCGTTTATTGCAGTTTGTTCTAAAATAGTGTATGTGATATTATTAATGCCCGATTGCATGATGATGTTTTGTTTTTTATTTGCGTTAAACGTTTTAAATTGATTATATTGTAATATTCTATTTTTATTGTGATTTACGTCATTTCTATCATTTACGTCATCAAAGGTGATAAAATATTCGTCATTTCTTACCTTGCAAGTATGTAAGAATATAGATTCTTTCACAACCTTGAAAAATTCTGCCCGATTTTGGAGCGCCTTGTCTTCGGCCCCCCATCCCCATATATCATTGGGAAACCCATTGATGGTATGTATGGTATCGTTACGTATTTTAATAATGCCGCCCAATGTATCACACGGCGACGTCAATATTCCCAACACTTTTTTTTCATTTTCTATATCACGCGAATAGTATTCATTGATTGATTTTGCAGTAGGATTTAAATCTACGTCATGAGTAATGAAAAATTTAGTTTTATCCTTATATTCCTTAAATACCACGTTTAGCAATTTTCCACGATTGAACAATTTTCCTTTATTTTGCTCAACAACCACTATTTTGGTATTGGGTAAATGCTGTTTAAATAATGGCACGGTATTGGTTATAAAATAATCCAATTGGCGTTTTCTATTTCTATATGGTATTACGATAATATTGTCGTATTCGGTCATTTTATATTATATATTTTTTTTAATTATTATAAAAACGCAAATTGTCCAATTATTAAAGATGTCACCATGGGCTAACCCTTGAAGACATAGATTATGTTTGCGATAAAATAAAAGAATTTATAAATAGTTCAAAATAATTAAATCAATTATATAATAGAGCAATGGTCGACAACAACAGCAACAATAAAACCAAACCAACCGTGATTCCACTCCATATTTTTCAATGCTGGAAAACAAAACCATTGCCACCTGGAATGGCACACGCGGTGCAGTCAATAAAAAACGCCAACCCCGAATTTACCCATCATCTATACGACGACGCGGAATGCAGACAATTCATCGCCAAGGAATGTCCTCCGTGCGTCTTGCAGGCATACGACCGTCTGATTCCTGGCGCGTACAAAGCCGACCTGTGGAGATTGTGTATTTTATACGAGCGGGGAGGTATTTACCTGGATATTAAGCTGTCGCCCATTCATTTCAAATTCATAGAACTAACGAGTCGCGAGCATTTCGTCAAGGACCGACTCCCCAACACCATTTACAACGCCTTTATGGTATGCAAGCCGAAAAACCCGTTTTTACTTTCCTGCATCAACCAAATTATACGAAACGTGCGTCGCCGATACTACGGCCCGAGCGCCTTGCATCCAACGGGACCAGGTTTGCTGGGCCTAGTGCGCACCGCGAAAAAATATGCGGTGCGCGAAGACATGATTCATGCACCGCAAGGCGGACACATCAACTATAAAAACAAGGCTATTCTAAAAACAACGTATCCCGCATACAGCAAAGAACGAACCGTGGCTGGGCCGCGGTACGACGAATACTGGAAAACGCGGCGCGTATACAAATAAATAAATTAATATCCAAACATGCGCGCGAAAAATGATTTGACAACTGGTACTGGTTCCGATACAGGTGGTTGCATGCAGTTTTGCACCATTTCTGGGTCCACCGATTTCAGGAATTTGCTAGTTAGCGAATGGTCGTTGTTGTCGAGCCTCGACGCCCCGTCCCAGTAAAATAGAGACTCCAGCTCCGACGGTCGCGGCTCGAAATTTTCCACCAGGGCGACAAGGGTCGCTCTCGTAGACTCGTGTCCCTTTATCGAATCCACATGAATCAAATAAAATCGATGATACAAATTAGTCTGCGGCGAAACACAAACGTCAAAGAATTCGTAATGTGCCGATACGACTGCCTTTTCCAGCTCGGCCGTCTCGATGTTAAACGGAACTTCTTCGCAGAATTCTCTGCACCCCGCAAACAATGGCGTTTCGTCTGCTTCCACGCGCCCCCCGACAAAATGCGGCACTACGCGTGTGCCTCTTTTTTTGCCCGACCGCTTCCGTTTTTCCGTGCACACAATAAATCCTTGGTCTTTTACATACATGAGTAGGCTAACGCTGTGAATCAGAGGCGTCGCCGCATTTTTCTGGTCCACCGCGTCCTTGTTGCTCAAGGTAAAAGAGGAAGAAGTCATTCTGAAATATCCGAATATTTCTTGTTTTTATTTTTGTCCATTCATTCGGCGCATTCATTTTCATTTTTAGATTTTCATATGCTTTTGCAAAGAAGCCGCAAACCCTGGATTGATATTTATTTTTCGCTTGGTGCAAATATGTTCAATTATTTCGTCGTAGCTCCTGTCGGGATGACGCGCCCATAAGTGACGATTTATTCGCAGCTAGGACGACCAAAACGATTTCCAAAGCGGCGACACCGAGTCGTCCCCGTCAATGTTCAAAGAAAAGGGGCAGCTGTAATCGGGTTCGTCGGCCAGCGGTCCGCAGGGATTGCACGCGCCCTTGTCGCCAAACTCGAATCCTGGCACGACGCTGGGCAAATCCGCGTTGCGAATCTTTTTGTTGTTGCTGTTCCACACCATGCCTTTTTCGCCGTCGCACCGTATCGACATGTCGGGCTCCAATTCCTTGGCGAAATTATTGTCGGGGTTGTTGTTGTTTTCTTGTCTTTCATCGTCCATCAGGGTGACGCCGCCGAGCAGAAACTCGCCCTCTTTGGTGTTCCACGCAAGTAGCTGGCGCATGGCCGTCTCATTGTAGATTCGCATCACGTTCTTTAAAGCTTCGCCAGGCTCGACTTGCAAAAGCGTGCTGTGACTTATCGCATCCAAATATAGTTGCTGGGTTTCGTCGGACCACGGCCACTTGTCGTTTTTTATCAGGTATTCCACGTCTTTGGGCGACGCTTGTTTTTGCAGCTGTTGCATGTCAAACTGGTAGGAGTTGTCAAAGGTGGAGTTTTCGTATTCTTGGAATCGTTTCAACAGGTCAGGCGACCATGTATTTTCGGCATTGGTTCGAAAGGATTCGGTTCTAAATATTCCTTTTTTTAAGTGCCAACCTAACAAAAAAAGAAATAAAATCAATAATCCAGCCATCAGAATCTTATTTTTCATTATTTTCCTTTCTTTATTAATACATTTTGTTAGCATAGTTCGAAATAAATGAAACAATACGAAATCAAAAAAATGAAAAATAAATTGAATTCATAATATTCATAAACATCAACAATACCATCATGGCATCTTCTTTCGCTCCTCTTTACAAGATAAAAGACAATGGAAAGCTGTATGCTTGGACCATTGATGTATGCATAAAAACAGATTCCGACACGGCTTGCATTGACATTAGCTATGGCGAACATGGAGGAAAGCAAATTACGCACAGCAAAGAGGTGGAAGAAGGCAAGTGTAAAAGAACCTGCGTGGAGCAAGCAACACAAGAAGCGACCCGAAAGTGGCTCAACAAAAGAGACAAGGAGCTGTTTTGCGAATGGGAAAACTTGAAAAATCAAACAGTGGAAAAACATGAAGCCAAGGCCGACAAAACAAATGTTGTAGTAAGGCCCATGTTGGCCCAAAAAGCCGATTTAGACAAAGGTAAAAAGGGACGCGGCTACACGATTCCGTTTCCGCTCATGGTGCAGCGCAAGTACGACGGCATTCGCTGCATCGCGTATCGCAACGGAGACGGCAATGTAGTGCTCGAATCTCGCAAGGGCACACCCTTTAGCGGGTTCCATGCGTTAACAAAAGAGCTGGAACAGGTGTTTAATTTGTTTCCCAACACGGTGTATTTGGACGGCGAGTTGTTTACGGACCGAGTGGATTTCGAAACAATCTCGGGTCTCGTGCGAAAGAGCGAATCATCGTCTGCTAAATCTGTAAAAACAAATAAGGAAGGGAAAAATAAAAAGCTTACAGATAAGCAGCAGCAAGCTCAGCACGAAGACTGCGAAAACGCCGTAAAGAAAGGTTGGATTGATTTTCACGTGTACGACATGGTGGACGTTTCCGACTTGGAACAACCGTTTAGTCGGCGTTGTAGTCGGTTGCAATCCATCATCGATTGGCCGCGTCTCAAAAAATGCAAGCTGGTCGAAACACTCGTGGTAGACACGCCTGACCAGATTGGGCCGTTGCACGATCGGTTCGTGGCCGAGGGATTCGAGGGAATCATGCTGCGAGCAACAGACGGGCCGTACCAGGTAAACAAGCGCAGCAAGTATCTGCAAAAGTACAAGGAGTTCATGGACGACGAGTTCCGAATTGTCGGGTTTCACGAGGGATCGGGCAACGAAAAGGGGGCGGTGGTCTGGGATTGCGTCACCAAAGACGGGCAGCCGTTTGCGGTGCGGCCGCGGGGCACGTTTGACGCGCGAAAACTGCTGTTTCAAAACGCCGCGGCCTATATTGGCAAGTGGCTCACGGTGATTTTTCAAGAGTACAGTACCGACGGCATCCCGCGGTTTCCCGTTGGCAAAGGAATTCGCGTGGGCGGGATTTGATATTGTCCAAAGATGTGGTAATTGTCCGCATGTTTTTTAAGAAAAAGCTCGGCACGCGAGTCTTTCCTGCAAAGTTGGCTTGGATAATTATTCTTTTATTTTTGGTATCGACATAACAAATAATTAATCATTTGTTAGGTGGTATAAAAACATCCGATAAATAACCCTGCCGAATTTCATTCCAATCATCTTTCGCCAAACAGCAGCTTGGTCACGGGCGTTTTTACGCAAAACAAAATATGCAATAGCGTCCCGAGCAAAAATAGCCCAGAAAGCGTAAGCCAAAACGACCACACAAAATAACGGGCGATTAGCCACGCACCCAAAATGGTGAAAAGCACGTCTGCCACGGGAACGTTGAAAATACGAAACGCGTGTATTCCCTGGTTGGGTTTGCCAAGCATGTTTTTATATTTGCATAAATGGATGGTTGTTGCCATTGTATTTATGAATTTGTTAGGTTGTTACTTTTTTATGTACGCATATTTTTCTTTTACATTTCATTCCATCGGCGCATCGCATTCCGTGCCCGCATGCTTGTTTTACTTC
>Ga0233415_10000034_pt1 | contig 61156 bp, 83 predicted proteins | sample Na_anoxic_12_MG_FD_188631 | JGI IMG/M metagenome (GOLD analysis project Ga0233415, IMG submission 188631) | Seawater microbial communities from Saanich Inlet, British Columbia, Canada - Na_anoxic_12_MG | ecosystem: Environmental > Aquatic > Marine > Inlet | place: Canada: British Columbia...
AGACCTGTTAGAACTAACAATAATACAAGACCTGTTAGAACTAAATCTAATCGTAAATCAAATTAAATTATAGATTAATTTGGTATAACCATATATTTGTTTTATATTTGTTGAACATTAATACATAAACAAATAATAAATAAAAAAATATGGACAACAAAGAAATTTTAGTAAACACAGGTTTAGATTGGAACGTTAGAACAGAAAAAACTCAAACTTTGAGTGGTATTGAATTAGAAAACAAAGTTGCATTAATCAGAGAGGATAACAACAAAGTATTAGGTTTACACTCTGACAGTTATGGCGTTTATCAGAATAGTCAATTAGTTGACCTAATTCAAAGAGTCTCTTCTTCAACCGGTTTAGACATTCACAAAGGAGGTGAATTCAGTGGTGGTAAGAAAGTGTATATCCAATTAAAAAGTGACAACCTAACAATTGGTAACGACAGAGTTGAAGGTTTCGTAACCGGGATTAACAGTTTTGATGGAAGTACATCTTTGGCTTTCGGTAACTCTAACTTAACAATTAGTTGTACAAACACTTTCTTCGCGGCAATGAGAAACCTTTCAAAAATTAGACACACAAAGAATATAGAGCTTCGTGTTGACGACATCTGTCGTGGTGTTGATAAGTTAATCGACGAAGAAAAAGTAATGTTTGAGAAGATTAAAAGAATGTCTGAAACAGGTATGGGTACCGTATCTAACGTCAATAACGATATAACAAATAGAGTCGTTCAACAATTATTTGATGTTAATATGGATGTTGATTTAAATAACTACTTAAATAGTGATATGTTATCAACAACTAAAAAGAATAGAATTTCAAGATTCTATGTAGACCTAAACGGTGAACTTAAACAAAAAGGTGATAATCTATGGGGATTGTTTAGTGGTGTCACAAAATACACGACACACTCATTATCAAAAACTGACAACTCAGAGAAAAAATTGTTCGGATTGTACGGGAAAAAAGAAAGACAAATATTTCAAGATATTTCATCACTAGTTTACTAAACCATAAAACCTCACAGAAATGTGAGGTTTTTTTTTGTATAAGCCCACTATTTATTATAAAACTTAGTAATGGGAAAATTTATAATAACAGAAGAAGAGAGATTAAGGATTCAAGGATTATATCCTCAACTTAATAAAAAATCAATTAACGAACAAAATCAATCATCCCATTGTTCAGGAAATAACACAATTGATTCTTCGATAATCGAATCTGTTGAACGGAACGATAAATCCCCAATGCGATATAATTTTAAAGTTAAGGCTCACTTTGGACGTACCAAATCAGGAACCGACGTATATAAAGATTTACTAACAAACTTAAAGTCCAAAGTATTAGATGTCGCAAGCGCAAATCAGAAACAAGGATTAAGTGATGGTAGATTCGAGTTAAGTATTATTCAAATAGTATGGGTACGAGCTTCCGCAAGTAATTATTTAAATGGTCCTCTAATACCTACTTACTGGAATAATAGAGGTATAGTAAGTGGCGGTTACGAAGGGACTGTACCAAACATTAAAGTACCTATAAAAGATTCATCACATAAAGATTGGAAGGAAAATGAAGGATACGCTAAAAGTAGGTGGAGTAAATTCGCTAATTGGGCAAAACAAAGTGGTGGTAAATTGGGTATTACTTTTGGTTCTAATGTTAATGAAGTAACTCCGAAGATAATGATAACGGATACAGGTGGGTGTACTGACGAAAATAGAGATATTTCTAAATATAAAAACCCGGGGCAATATTTAGAAATATCAGGTATAATAGAATTTAAAAAAACTCCCAGAAGGAATGATACAGAACTACTTGAATGTGCCCAAGGTCTTAAAATAGTTGTCGGATTTTTTGATAAACCGGTATCAATAAATTCAGAAGTTACAATGAAAAAAAATAAATCAACTCATCAATGTGACTATGCAACATTTAACGTTTATTGTAATGAAGAATATGTGGGTACCGCAAACATGAATAATGATACACAAAGACTTAATCCAAAGGGTAGTGAAAAAGCTAAAGTAGGGTTAAACCAAAAAAATGTTGTACATGAAGCACCACAAAAGTTGGGGGGTACAGTGTATAATATAATTTCAGTAAATGGAGCACTATTAGAAAAGGTTATAGCTAATAATAAAAATGGTCTTATTCAGATAGCGATGAAGGGAACCGACAACACATTAACACGAAAAGGTAAGTATCATGGAGATGCTCCTATGGTGGCGGCATTTACAGTAACAGGTAATAAAATTAGATTAGTATATGACTCTAAAGAACCATATAAATCAAAAACAACCGGAAAATTAAATGATGTTTCAGGGTTAGAATTACAAACCATAGCAACGATTAACCCTTGTAATAATGTTAAGACTAATTAGGTTTAACCCAAAGGACTAAAGTAGAGTACTTAATGTTGAACGTGTACCCATCCTCTTCTTCTGTGGTATTACCACAACTCACCGCACCTATAGAACATCCGTCACTTAACATAGCACTGTTATGACCTTTTGAACGTTTCCAAGACGAAAGTATTTTATCAGATATTTTATCAATAGAATTGTCAGTGTAGTATACTTTATTCACGTTTTCAATTCCGGCAATATAATCCTTATCCGAAAAAAGACGTATTCTACTCGTGAAACTTGGCGTTTCACTATTTTCAGTATGACTTAGTTTATTATTCTTAACCATATATTCCGTATGTACTTGAGTTGATTTATAAGTGGCGTCATCCCACTTTAAACTATCAATCCCTTTTTCAACTCGATATTCATTTATTTTTTGGAACAATAATGACTCTAAATCTGTTTGCGAATACACATTTAACGTTAGTACTGTAAGTAATATAGATATAATTTTTCTTTTCATATAACAAATATACAACAAATTATTCAAAATAAAAAATAAATGTATCTCTAAATCACTGTTCTTATTTATTTTATTTCTTTAAACTATTTATAAAAAACAGTAATAAAACCATGAAAAAATTAATAAAAAAAATATTAAGGGAATCGACTGATTTAGATAAGACCCTAAAGGGTAAAGACCTTATTAAACATAATTTAGACCTATCTGTAAAAATTAATGATATGTATGATTCTTCACAATCCGATAAAAACATAAATAGAGTGATTGTTAACAGACAGAATGGTAAAACAAATTTGGATGAATTAGTTTGGTTTATAGTTGATAAAGTCGATTATAAAAAAGACAATGATTACTATAGAATAAAAGATTTAATATTGGACCTTAACCGTTTGTATGGAGTATCTTCCGAATTAATTAGCGATGTTCGCAAGGTTATAAATTATAAATCAGGTTACTTAAGTAAAGTTAAAAGTGAAAAAATTAGCGATATTGGTGAGGATAGTCGAAGTGATTTGAGATATGACATAGTTTCTCGTGGTGAAGATTTTTATAATAAAGCATTAAACGATGTAAATATCATCGATAAGATGATTGATGACCGTGACTATGAGGAATCTTTTATTTACTCATTCCCCTTCGATAACCAATTAATTTAATAATATTTGTCTAACCCAAATTTAATACCTATATTTGTATAAACTTATAAAATAGATATATGGTAAAATGGAATGATGAAACAATAGAGTATTTCAAAAAACAGAATAAACCCGGTTGTGAAGGTCAATATATTAGAGAACTTTCCGATTTCATATACTCAAATTGTACCGTAGAAGATGGTGAAACATATCAAGAGTTAATCGAAGATTTAATACTCAAAACCAAACGATAAGTAAAAAATAGTAAAATTATGAATATAGAACAAATTAACGAACTAGTAGAAGAATTCTCTAACGATGCTGAATTAGGTAAAGCCATCAGAAAAGTTTATTGGGAAACCAAAAATTTAGAACAACAAAAAAGTCCCAATCAATTAAATATATTTGAGGATGATGAAGATAATAGAAACGACGTAATACTAGGATACGATTAATGAGATTAGCACTTATAGCACACGACGGAAAAAAATCAGATATGGTCGCGTTCGTTATGAAACGTTTGGATTTTTTTAATAATGATAAAGTATCGTTAGTAACCACAGGAACTACAGGTAAAAAAATAACACACGCCGGTATAGATAAAGTAGAAGCCGTTAATAGTGGACCAATGGGTGGTGACGCCGAAATAGGTGCGATGGTTACTCGTGGTGAAATAGATGGGGTAATCTTCTTTAGAGACCCATTAGATAAACATCCACATGATGTCGATATCTCCATGTTAATGAGACTCTGTGATGTACACGACGTACCACTCGCAACAAACTACCAAAGTGGTCACATCATGATTAAATATTTTATTAATAAGTTAAAATAATATAGAATTAGACTTACGAATATTCTCCTCACCCCATAACGGTTGGAGATTTTCTAATGACCAACACTTAATAAACTCCTCATCACCCATTTCCCGTATGTTAAATGAACTTATAGGTGTAATGTGGTCTACGTGCCACTCCCCGTAATTATCCCACGTTAAATCGTCTGTAAAACAAAAAGGAGAATCGATTAAAATTCTCCCTTAATAAATTTATCCATCTAACAACTACAACATAACATCTATAATACCTTTGAAGTTGTTTAAGTATTCGGTTCTTTTGGGGTCTACATTGATTAACAGCACATCAGGTGTGATATAAGAGTCTTTAATTTTAATAAAATACTCACCGTCAGATGTAATACCTAAATCATTTAAAAACCCGTTAACATATTCCTCACTTATATTAGAATCTAAAAGAGCACGTTTTAAACCATCTTTTGTCACTGAATCCGAATGTCCGAACTTTACATCAGGGACAGATTTAGTAGCCTCGTACTTTTTTAAATAATGGTCTAACACATTTTCATACTTTCTTGGTTCCTTACCGGATTCGTTCCTATCCTTAATATTTTGTAATAAAACATGAATAGGAGCATGTAATAATATATTCTTCACATTAGGAATATATTTTAAAATACCATTACCTATATCATCAAATATAACTCTCTTCCAAGGACCCTTTTTATATTCTTGTGCCATATACCAATTCCTTGCATCAGTACCTTCAATATATTCATCTTCATAAGGGTTTTCCGGAACAGATTCACCGGCCTTTCTATATAACCCAGACACAATACCGGAATCATTATCTTTAGCCCAATCTCTAATATTGGGATGGTCAAAGTTTAACCTTCTTTCTTCACCTTTACCGTCTATTGCATCATCACTGAAATGGTCACTATCTATTACAACCCATTGATTAGGGTCTTTCGACTCATAAAAGGGAACGGCATTTAATAATTTAGCCGTCATAGACTTTCCCGCAGATGATGTACCATCTATTAATACCGCTATTTTATTATCGGTTTTTTCATTTAAAATATTCATTAGAGATTTTAACCTACTAATTTCTTTAATAAGTGTTTTTTTCATATACTATAAATATATAGTACTTTACCTAAACAAATATAGTTCACATACAAATAAAAAAAGGTCCCCAATAATGAGGACCTTTTAAGGTTATCTATTTTAAAGTTTTGATTATCTCAATTCTTTTAAATCGAATGTTCTAACACCATCTACAGTAATTCTTCCGTAAAAGCGGTTATTTACCATCTTCTTCGCGTATCTCGTCATAATTCCTTTAATCGGAGTGAAGTTGAATGGATTGTACATTGTAGGTGTCAATTGTAGTGGTACGTAAGGTGCGTAAATGTACCCCGTATCTAACAATGATGTTCCTTTATGTCCAATCAACACTTGATTCGCTGGGAAGTAAGGGTCACGGTACACTTGGTAACGTCCTGCAAGAGTTCCCACTCTTTCAATACCCATGTTATATTGGTCTTGCTCAGGAGACGCGTTAGATACGTGGAAGTATTCTAAATCGTCAAATATAGCTGAAACTTCAGAAGAAACAACAATCCAGTTAGCTCCACCTCTCAAAGTTGATTTGTGAATTTGTGCTGACAATTGGTTAATTGCTGTAATCAAAGTTTGGTTCCAATCTTTCTGAGTGTATGATGTTGTTTGAGAAATTCTTCTCCATCCATTGTAATCCCATCTTAGGTTCCATGCTGCACCTTTTCTAAGGTCTCTCAAGATTTCTCTATCGATTTCAGCCGCAACTTGTTCAGATAATAAAGCTGTTAATTCAGCTTCAGCATCGATGTTATGGAACGCCGCGACATCTTGAGCTAACTCAGGAGACCACTGTGCTCTTAGTTTTCTTTCAGTAACAGATACTGTAACAGAATCCAAGTCGAAAGAAACTTCACCGATTTTATCTTCAAATTCTAATTCTTCGTAACGTCTGAATACAGCCGTGAAAGAACCTGCAGTTGCTCCACTATTGATAGTCGCTCCTGTGTACCCATCTAAAGATGTAGAATCACAATCAGCACATACCGGACAAGATAAATCAACTTCTAAGTAGATACATCCGTCAGCGTCACAAACGTTCTTGAAAGAACCTCCGTTACCTGTAGATGCCCAACTTGTAGTAGTTGTATTACCGTAGTTTACGATACCTTTACCATATTGTTGAGTTACAACTCTGAATAACAATGAACCTGTAGAAATTTCACAAGGTGTTGTTGATGCAGATAAACCAGCCGCTTTAATGATATGTAAATCAGCTAAGAAAGCTTCAGTATCCATTTCATTTCCATCAGGACCGATTAATTTTCCTGCTCCTGTATCAGCGAATCCACACATTTTAATGATTACTTTTCTTGTGTTTCCTGCTGGAATAACTCCTGCTGCCGCAGTGTTTCCTGAAATTACAGAATCAACTAAAGCCCCATTTGACCATGATTGGATTTTTGTATCAGATGTGATAGCCGACCAACGTCCTTTAGAGTAGTCGAATAAACCTGCTGGGTCAAGACCCGGTTCGTTACCTTCGTAAAATAAATCATAAAGGTTTTTAGAGTAAGCTCCTGCTCCTGTATAACCTGCTTCAGGGTCACCTGGGTAATTACCCGGAGAACCTACAGGTGCGTAATGGTCACCTGATTGTGTAGCAGTTCCACCTGAGTACCCTTGAATTTTAGGTACGAAGTAAAACAATTTACCAATCGGTAAGTTCATAGCTTGTACTGATACGATATCATTAGCTAATAATTTAGAGAATACACGTCTAACTATTGGAAATACAACAGTTTCGAATGCTCCCGCTGAACCTGCGTCAGCAGCTTCATTGATTAGGTGAGACGCTTGATTCTCATATAACTGAGCTACGTTCTCTTTTAAGTGTCCTTTAAGACCTTCTAGGAATCCTAATTTATCCCATTTGTTAATTGTGTCTTCTTTGATAACTTTAAGGTGTTTTAACCCAATGTTACCAACAAGACCTGATTCTAATAATGCTCCCATTTTTTTGGTTTTTTATTTTAAATTTATTTATTTATTTATTATAATTTTGACATTAAATCTTTCATTCTCAAGAACTGTGGATTTTCGTAAGTCTTAGATTCAATCAAATTTTGTGATGAACCTGTAGAAAGATTCTTGTCGATAGTTTTACCGATAGATTCATTCATTGTCTTTGAACTTCCGTTGTTCGATGATAATTCATTTTTAATAGTCTTATAAAGTCCTTTAGATTCTTTAATAGTTTCAACATTATCAAATCTTCTTAAAATGTTAATTTTTTCACTTTTAGAAGTAGAGTGTTCTGTGAACAATCTTGTTGAGTATGCTAAATTGGAATTAAATACAGCCACTTCATTTAATTTATTTCTAAATACATTAAGTGCTTTTCTATATTCCTCATTCTTTTCTCTAAGAACTTGTAATTCTTTGGTATTGGTGTTTTCAACTCTAATGTTTCTTGGTGCCGCTTTTGGTTTATTTAAACCTTTACGTCCCCAATATTTACCACTACCAAGCGTCCTTGACGCCTCTTTTGTTTCTTCTTTACCAACTGATTTAGTTTCGAAATCTGCGTCATCTCTACGTTTCTTAGATTTACCTTTTTTAGTACCTTGGAAATTTTTCGTTGAAATCTCTCCGTCTTCCATACCTAAACGTTCATCTTCGAGGTCGTCATATCCTTGACCTTCTTTGAATTCGAATTTTGGTTTACCTGTTCCCTTTTTTGGGTTAACCTTTTTCATTTTAGTATTAAACCCTTTACTGTTAGGTTTAGTGTCATACTTAAATGATGGTTTAGACTCTTCTAATGTTTCTTCCAAGTCAACTTCGATAAACTCATCTTCTTCTTCTTCGTCGAATTCGATTTCATACATAATTTGTTCAGCGTCAATATCATCTTCTTCATACACTTCATCAATGTCATCCATTTCTTCAATGTCTTCAGATTCGTTATCTTCACCGTATGATGATTCAAAAACTCTTGAAACTATATCTTCAATAGATTCTTCATCAAACGATTCATCATCCATATCTTCTTCGTGAATTTCTTCATCACCTTCCGATACTTCAATATCCTCGTCAAAATCTAAATCTTCTTCCAATTCAATATCAAATTCTTCTTCACCTTCACCAACAATCATATATTCTTTTTCTTCGTCCTTTAAATTAATATTACCTGCGTCATCTTGTGTTACCACAATATTGTCTTCAGGTCCCATCAAACTAAAAACACGTAGAATTTCATCTTCGTCGTCAATATCGGTTAAGTCGATAGTCTCCTCATCTTCATCATCCATATCCATATCAATACCTAAACCTAGGTCGTCAATGTCTAAAGATAATTCTTTTTCGAATTCTTCGTTATCGTCATCTCCCTCAGAATCTTCAGAACCTTCGTCCTCTAATTCTTCAGTGTCAAACTCCATTTCAATCTCATCATCCTCTTCGGTTAGAGATTCTTTTACTAAATCGCTGATTTCTTCCTTCATAGTTGAACGAAGTATTCCTTTTGCATTTTCGGCTAATACGTCCTCTAATCCCTTGATTTGAGTGATAGCGTCTTCTACTAATGATTTTTCTTTTGCCATTTGTTGTTTTTATTTTATTATAAATATACAGGTTTGTTAAAAAAAACCGTTTAACGTGTTTTTAATAAACATAAATCCTTATACCAACATAAATATGGCGTAAACGCATAAAAAAAGTGTGATTCATAAAAAACCACACTTTTTATTTTTTTATCGAATAAAATTTACTCGATTACCTCATCAATTTTACTTTCAACAATAGCAGTAATTCTCCATTCCATACTATAAGCCTCAAATACTTTGGTCACTTTCGCCTCAACATCTGTAGGTGTATATCCATGTACTAATTTCTCTTCTCTTAATTTTTTTACTTTTCCTGTTTCAGTGTCAACTGAATCTAACGTTACTTTCGCAACAAAATACTTTTCTTCCATTTTTTTTAATTTTAATTATTTAATTTTTATTTACCTAAATAATCGTCTAATTTTTTCATTAAGTCAAGCGATTTATTACCTGTCTCACCAACTTCACGTTCAACTTTAATTTTATTCTCTTCTTCTAAGTTTTCATCGTACTTATCTTTATCTTCAGGATTTAAGAAAAGATATGCTCCCGGTGTGGATGGTGAAGATACTAAATCAAAACAGATTAATTCAAAATCGTCTTGGACTTCGTTTTGTTCACCCACTTTTTTAAGTGACCCAACTCCTCTTGATGATATTCCTAATGTAACACCCTGTCTAAGATAGTTAGCCGCCATATCTCCTTTAGTCGATACAATACCTCTTTCATGAAAACCCGGAGATGTTAATAATTTTATTTTACCCATTAAAACGTTATCTTCCCACCATACTTCACTGATTGAATGTGAAACTCTATCTAAATCAATTAAAGATGATTCGGGGTGATTTAACTCTGAAAGAGCGATTCCCTTGTCTATCATTTTCTTATAACTTTCAGCTTCCCTCTTTAGTATTTTTTCAGGGTATGTCCTACCATTTCTATTTGGTGTATTATATTTTTGTAGTACGGCATAAAACTCAAAAGGTTTGGTGTGGTCTAACATCTGTGTCGATTCTTTCAACATTAAACTGTTTCTTTCCTCGTTAGGTGATATGTGACCGGCATCCATCTCAATTAATATACCCGTACCTACTTCATTTTCTTTTAAAATTCTTAAACTCATTATGTTAGTTTTACTTAATAAATATTAACTAATATGCGTTTCTGTTAAAAGTTTTTCATTATTAGATAATTTTGTTAGGTTAAATTCAAAATATTTATTATCGTTGAATTCATATATAAATATATTATTAACTATTTCTTTTAAACTTTCTTTTATTTTTCTACTTTTAAAATCTAAACTGTCATCATTTAAAAACAGTGTTATTTCTAAACTTAGAAATGATTTTTTACCTTTTACGAGTCCACTATGTCTTAAATCAAAGTCGACAATAAAGTTACTTTTAAAAACTTTTTCATTTACAGTATCTAAAATCAAATGTTTTATTCTTCTACTCATATTGAGAACAATACGTTCCCAATTATCATTATTTTCTTTTGGGTTAACCCAAGTGTGTAGACTCAAATATAAAGATTTTAAATCTATTGAATCCACTGTACCATATAGTACTTTAGCTCTATTGTAACCGTTTATTTTTGACGTTTTTCCTTTTTTCATTCATTTAAAATATGTTTTTGTTTATTTTTAATAATGATAAGTATATTTATGGTTATAGTCAAAATATAAAAATAATATGATTAGTAAGTTTATATGTTAATAATAAAAGTAGATAGAAAGAAAGGGATTGAAAATGCGCTCAAACAATATAAGAGCAAATTAATCAAAACTAGACAAAATAAAGAATTATATAAACGTAAGGAATTTATTAAGAAATCTCAAGTTAGACGAAAAGAATTAGATAAGGCTAAATACGTCGAGAAAAAATTTAAGTCGGATAATAATTAATCCCAAAACCAATCTACCTTATTAAAGTAGTGACCCGGACCCGGGAATTCTCTAAATATCATAATACCGTTTTCAGTAAGTTTCTTTATATATTTAAATAATTCTTCCTCAAAGTTCTCATCGTAACTAAGTTTACTGTGACCTTCCCAAGTAGGGTGAACAAATACGCTATAGTCGAAATTACCATTACCAATATCTCTACCTGTTACAATAATTTCGTTAACATCAGGATACTTACGTTTAACTAACCTATTTAAAAAAATCATTAATAGCCTGTCAATACCGACGTCGTTCATATTTATAAGTTTTCATTTAATTTGGTTAACTTATAATAACCTAATTCTGTAAAAGACTCGGAAGTTAATTTTGTAATAGTTTCTTGAACTCTACTTTTAACGTCATCATTAGTTTCATCACTAATAATTTTATTTAATGATTCAATTGATTTTACTTTTAAAGTGTTAAATTTTTCTTTTAGTACTTTTTTATCCTCGGTTAGAATTGCCATCAATTCTTTCTTGTCACTTTCATTTAATGATTCAATATAATTTTTAGCCGTTTTATTAACTATTTTAACCATAGATTCGAAAGGTACGTTACCGGAATAATTAGATTCCAACACTATTTCTTTTTGTAGATTTTCAGAAATATTTTTTCTACTTTCTATTTTACCTGTAATATTCAGTACGTCGTTAGTAAATAAACTATCCACATCTTCATATATATTTTCTGATTTAGTATTTGATACCCATTTATTTAAACCCACTAAACTTTTATCGTTAATTTTATTTACTGTGTTCTCATATATGGTAATACATTCATTAATATATGAATTCGCCATATCTTTAGACAAACCCTTTTTAGATTTTAACCCGTCATAAAGATAAAATAATTTACTTACATTTTTATTTTCTAAAACATGTTGTTTAAAGTTTTTAATTTCTTTTTTAAACGTTTTAGACTTATATGACTCCATTAAAGTGTCTTCTATTTTAGATTTTAATATACCAAATTTCATAATTTACTGTTTTTTGTTTTATATAAATATTACGATTTCATTAGTTTTCCCAATTCTTTCTCAATTTCCCCTAAAGAATCGTTACCTTTGGATAAATCTATAAATGAATTTGAGCTAGTTATGTCGTCATTTTCTAATAAAATTTTTAAATTATCTCTATTAGCCGATTCCATTGGTATTTCACCACCACCTAAGTCACCACCTAAGTCACCACCTAAGTCATCTCCTACCACACCACCATCCGGTGATGAAGGAGGTTCAACCTCAGTATTAGTAGTGTCTCCGGTTTTAGTACCATACAATTTATCGATATTGTCGAATACCCCACTATGTGTAATAACAGTTGGCGTATTCATTAATTCAGCACCCACAGCTTTTTCAACACGTTGTTGTTGTAAATCTAATTTAATTTCTTCGTCTGAGAACCCTAAAATATTTTTCTTAGCCCAAGATACAGAAACAGGTGCTATTCCTTCAACCGGCATGACCGCATCTTTATATAATAAAACCTTTTCTTTCCAAACATCGATTTTAAGTAAATCAGCTTGTGTTGATGGGTTTGTTAATCCTAATGTAAAGTTAGATAATTCATCTTCAAAACCTAATAAGAATAAATGTACAATCGCAATTTTGTTTAACTCAGCAATCATAGAGTTTTGTATTCTATTAATAGTTCTTGCAAATCTAATATCTTGTAATGAAAGATTTTTACCCTCACCAACTACCTCCTCAAAACCTAAAAAGGCTTTAGGTACTCTCAATGCGGTTAATAACTTTTTTTGTATGTATTCTATATCCGCAATTTCGGCCAAATTAGTTGCTCCGGGTAGTGTATCAATTGGGTTAGGGGCGTTAGGGTCTCTAACCGGTATAAAGTAATCTTGGTCAACCGCCATTTGATTAAACCTTAAATCAACATTACCATTTTTAGGGTCAGTAACTTGGTCTCTCTTAAATTTATTTGCTACACGTTGTACATACGGTTCAACATCCTTATCATCCATATTACCAACAAAAACTTTAAAAACTCTTCGTTCAGGTGCTCTTGAAGTTCTATAGATTAACATAGCATCTTCAGAAAGTAAAAGTTGTTTCCAAATACGTCTAGCTTTTTCTAACATAGAAGTACCGTAAGGTAATTTTCTGTCATCACCCAATAATCTAAAATGAGCTACCTCCCAAGACTTAAATTCCATGTCTTTGGATTTCCATTTAAATCTTAAATTTTTATTTTCACTCTTTTCATCCGCCTTTACGTTTGAATTCGCACTAGTCATAGTTCCCTCTAAACGTTCAATCTCAATATTAGGTAACTGATTACATCCAACAACACCTTTATCGGAATCTAACTTAAGATATACAAAATTATCACCGTACTTACAAGTATTTCTTGTCCACATAGGTAAATTAGTTGGAATATCTAATACGTTGTTAAATAAATCGGATAAGATACTTTTAATTCTTTTAGATTCAGAATAAATTTGTAAAACATAACCATTTTGGTCCGCAGTAGTTGATTCTTCACCATATATGTCTAAAGCCGCCGATATTTCAGGTGTATACTCCATAGACTCATAATCATAAAACGAAGCTAATCTAGTCGGTTCATAATAAACCGCTTGAGTATATAAATTATTTTCAATCTTAGTCCATTGATTGGATAAATAAAATGATTGTTGAGCTTCTAACTTTTCTCTTTCATATTCAGACTTAGATGTTGTTTTTAATAACTCTTTCTTATCTACCTTGTATGTTGGATAATCTTGATTTAATTGAGCATCCGGACCAAACGTCCTGTTTAACCGTTGCCACACTGTCATGTTATCTTTGTTTATTTTATTTTCCATACATCTAATTTAACTTTTTTTAGAAAGAATTAAATACTTACTTCGTACCCTTATTATTTTTATTTGAGCCGTTAAGTTTATTACTACTAAACTCATTATTATTTTTATCTACCTTAACAGTACTTATTCCCTGACCCGGAACTATTAACTTACTACCATTAAAGACTTTATCCGTTTTTTTTCTTCCAATTCTACCCATAGTTCTTTTACTATATAAATATTACTTAGTACCAAATAACCAACCATACTTAATATAATCATCTTTACTAACACTTTGTCTGTGTTGATTCATATCCATATTTTGGTGCATATTAGGTACTACCGGATTAAACTCCAATTTTTTATTTGACGTGTTATTGTCACTTACAGACCAAGAATCAATCATTGCTTTAGTTTGTTCAGTAACTTTAGTTAACTTTCCGAATGAACTTTCACCAACATAAGTACACATTGCAATGGACATAATTAAATCATCGTGATGACCTTTTTGGTGGTCAGGTCTTCCGTTTATATAAATAAACGTATTCATTTCATCATATAATCTAGAACTATATATCTTAAATTCATGTCTCATTGATTCCTCAAAAGACGATATTATTTGTACACGTTTATTGTTAAAATTTAGACCTGGTATTTTTTCGGCTGACTTTGGGACGTATTTCCATTTATTAGATGTATCAACACCATCAATGTATAAATCCTTATATCCCATTTCTTGTAACTTTCTTGCGGTCGCAACACCCATACCACCTGTAATATCTATAACGACAAAGGCAGAATACATATTAGCCCATTTGAACGCTATTTCAGCTATCACATCGGGTGGAACTTTACCAACATACTCTAAAACCTGTTCTCTATTATCGAAATCAATTATTTCAATTGAACTAAAATCTTCACTATCACCACGACTAACGTCAATACCCATAATATATTTGTGACCAACTACGGGCTCTTTCCAAATCCATAACATATTACCCATCATTTTATTCTGAGGTTCTCTTACGTGATTTTCCTTAATATCTTGTAATAAATTAGAATCAAATACATTATCACCTGAACCTAAAAAACTACATTCAATCTCCTGAGATACTTTACGTTTATCATACTTTAGTTTTTTAACCATACTTTCAAACCATGATGAACTTGGCTTATAACCTTCTGAAATAAGTTTGTCTAAATCAGAATAATTACGTTCTGATGGTTTTATGTCTGACCAATCAATAACATCACCATCATTTATATATTGTTCTTTATTTAAAAGATAGTGTATTATATTATTTGTTTTAACCATATATAAATCCTTAGTATATCTTGGGTCTCTATACCAAAACATTTCAGAAATTTTAAATTCGTTCATACTACGATTAGCTTGGTCATAAATTTCGTAATAAATTGGGTCAAATCCATTTGGTGTCGATACAACAATAACTTTACCACCTGTAGATAATGAAGCCATACAAGCAGCCCAAAAATCACTGTCAGCATCAATAAAAGCGGCCTCGTCAAATACCAAGATAGTAGGTGTAAACCCTCTCAGAGCATCCTTAGATGTTGCTACAGCTTTAACCTCACAACCATTAGTTAATTTAAAATGTTTTTGTGAATTTTTATCTTGTGAAAAATCAACCCCTAACCAAGAAGGCCATTGACCTATAAAAGACCTAATTTTATTGGCCATCTCTTGAGATGTATCTAATTTGTTTGCAATTATAAGTACTTTTTCAGGTTCTGTTTTTTTAGCAAACACTAATCTTTTTGATGCCCAAGCAGCGGTAACAGTAGTTACACCGGCCTGTCTATACTTTAACGCAATGTTTTCGTTAAAGTTTTCGTAATCACTAATTAAAGATTGTTGGTCCGGAAATAATTCTAAGGGTACGTATTTCTTTACTGTGTTGTCGTATGTTTCTAAATATGTTTTTAACGCGTATGCGATATCTTTTTGACACTTCACATATTCGATTAATATTTGTTCCTTTGTTAAGTTTGCCATTAATCATAAATATTTATTTGTTATCTTTAAACGCCCATAGGGTCATTGTCGTCATCTGGCATATCAATACCTAAACTCCCCAATAAACCACTTATATCAGGGCCACCATCTTCATCTTCGTCGTCATCATATTTGCCCATAGCCTCATCATAGTCTTGTTGTTTTAACTCCTGAACTATTTCATCAACCATTCTTTGTATAAAATCTTTACCCCTTTTATCTCCACTTAATATAAGTTTAGATATTTCTAAAAATTCCTTAGCATTTAATTTAGAAAACCTAAAAAACAAATAATGTTGTAAATGTTTTTTACCTTCATCATATAATTGGTCAGGGTAAGTCTCGGTAAATTTTTCCCAAAACACAGGACCTAATCTAGAGTCCCATATTTCTGAAGGTAATGTATCTTCAGAACCTAAAACCATCTCGGCTTGTCTAGGGTCATCAGGTAGTCCATGTGTTCCAAAAACTTCATAAACACCTTTAACTAATTCGTGAACCAATAAAGGAAATGTTAACGCTCTAGCTTTAACTGTTGGTGGGTCTGTTTCTTCATCAACTTCAGATTGACCAGCTTGTCCACCACCACTTCCGGCCATACCTTCCATATCCGGATATAACCAATATAAATGTTCCATCAATGCTTGGTTAACCCCGTATAAGTTTAATAATTCAGAATCAACATTATTTAACTCCTCACCCACTAAAACATACATATGACCACCTTTAAATGCCGCCCCTTGTATCAATGAGTTTATTAACCTTCTTTTGGCCTTTTCTAAATTAAATTTTTCAAATTCATCAACAAAATCCTCAAGTTCTTCAGAGTGTTCCTCCGCCTCATCATTAGCTTCTTTAAAAGCTTGTTCTATTTCATCCTCATCAAATTCATCACTCTTAGTCTTCATACCCTGAGCCGCCGCCATAGGTTGAGTAACTAATTTAGCGTCAAATTGTAATGAACCTTCGGGTATACCCATTTCTTTTATAATTAAATCAACTGCTAAATTTTCTAAATATTCTTTATTCTGAGATTGAATTGTCATTATTTTTCTCATACCGTTCATAACAGAACCCATAAGATTCATAATTGGGTTATCACCCTGTATCATTTGAGTATCACCTAAATAACGTCTCACTTTATCAACTGAATCTTTGAACCTCTTAGATGAAACTAATTCAATGAAATCCTTATCACCTTCCGGTAATGATGGGTGTTCAGCGTAAGGAGTTTTTTTGTCAGTAATTTTTTTCTCAATACCCGGCTCCATTCTCTCAGGTCCACTATAATCTATAGGTGCTTCACTTATCAACCTATTAAGTAATTGTTTCTCTTTTTTAGTTAACCCTTCTTTAACCAATTTATTTTTTAATTGATTTTTTACTTTTATTTTTTTTTCCATTTTAATATTTAAACTCATGTTAATATTATTTTAATTTCATACCTAATTCATCGAAAGTTAACCACTCAGGCATTTTTTCGTTCTTAGCTTTAGGTGCTGGTTTAGGACCGGGTTTAGGTCTATATGGTGTTGAAGGTCGTTTAGGTTTTGTACCGGGTTTAACTGTAGGTCTTGACGGTGCAATCTCAGGACTTTCACTTACCAAATTTATAAAATCTTTTTTACTTATCTGAACAGGAAGGTGTTTTTCAACAATCTGTATTAATTTTTTTTCAATTATAGATTCAAATTTTAAATTTTCTTTTGTTTCTTTTTTCTTCTTCTTCGTTTTAGGTAAACCTTTTAGTTTGGTGTTAACAAAATCCATAACATCTTTCTTAGACATTTCTTTTGCGACTTCACCTGCTTCACCTTCTTTTGGAGTATCTCCGTCTTGCATCGACTTAACAACACTGAAAAACTTTTGTTGTTGTTTCGAAACCGCCTTTTCTTTCATTTCACTTCTATTATTATCTGAATCATCATCCATACCGTCAGGTGCCATATCATCAGCATCGTGAGGAAATTCTTGTCCGGTTAGTTTTTGCATTGATAAATCCCCTAATGCATTAGACGATGTTATATTTTCAGAAACTTTATCTTTTACCTTTGAGTTACCAAATAACACGTTAGCCAATCTACGAATATCATCACTTGTTGGGTTAACATTTTTTAATTTATCAGAAAGGGAACCTAATTTATCTTTCATATCGGTTTGTTTTAATTTATCCGATATCTTATTAGTACCTTTAGTTATAATTTTTGAACCAAAATCATTCACCACCTTTCTTACCTCCGGGTTTTCTTTATAATATTTTAATAATTTAGCTCCTATTGTTTTAAGTCCACTAGCATATACATTTTCATCTAATTCTATTTCATAAGAATTAAATTCATCATTCCTATCCTCCATCTCCTCATCTTCAACCGCCGGTTCAAACATTTTAACTAACATATCAAATTTTTCCTTAAAGTAACTTCTTAAATAACCTCTTTTAGCGTGGTCAATCAAACCTTCTCTATCAGTTTCGTATTCTTCCCAATCATCCCAATAATAATCAACGGCCTCAGATGCTGCCTCTTCAAGATTAGAATCAAACGGACTTGGCATTTCATTAGGTTTTCCTAAGTATTCATGTATAGTTTTATTAAAATAACCTTGGTCAGAACTACCCCAACCATGACCACTATCTTCAGACATTTCACCTTCTTTTGGTTCTGCAACAACAGTACCACTAGAAGTTTTACTAATATTATAACCTTGTTCGTCACCGGGTAGTGTTCCCCCGTCAGGACCTATCTCATATTTAGTCTCAGTTGAAGTAACCGGTGTCACTTGTTCGTTCTTTAACTTATATAAAACATCAATTTCCGTTTCGGACATAGACATTAAAGTCTTTGCTTTAAATCCATTTTCAACTAATTTTAAAATCTTTACATTATTTCTCATACGTAACTTTTTTTTCATATTCTAAAACGAAATCTCTTTCGTATAATTTATCTTTAATCAACTCTTCGGTATCACCAAATCTAAACACCAATCTTTTTTTATTTGTAAAATCAATTTCACCATTTTCATCCTCCCAAGCTAACGATACAACATCATCTATGGCGTCAACCATAGAAAAATAATCTGAGTTTTGAATTGTTATTAAAGATAAATTATCGTTCTTTAACCTACCAACTTTCTTTATTAAATCTAAATTGGGGGGAGCCGGATAACCATTAGATGGTTTTGATTCCCAGTTCTCCCCCCAAATATCATTAATATTCTCAGAAAATATAAATTCGTATATGTTATCCCCTTTATAGTCAGGACCTAATTCATTTACAAATATTAAATAATTCATTATAAAATCATACCCTTAGATGATATTCGGAATTTTGTACTATCACTTTCAAAAACTATATTTCCTTTGTTAGTTTTACCAACACATTCTGCCTTAGGGTTTTCTTTCATAAACTTAATTGATGCGACTTCTTGTGATATACTTTCAGAAAGACGTCTAGCTTTTTTAGTGTTAACACTTTTATTATTATTAACAGTTTTTTCACTTTCGTTAATTACGAAATACTTCTCTAAAACATTATCAACTTTAGATTCTGAAAATATAGTTTCAAGCATATCACCCACTTTTTTAGTCATTTTAGATTCAATACTTTCACCTTTACGATATTTTCTATGTTTTCTATGTTTTCTATGTTTTCTATGTTCTTCAGCATCGTGGTGAGCATCTCTCTTCAACTTCTGAATTTGTACGTAGTCGTCTTCAGCTGCGTCACCAAAATAGTTTCCGTCATCTTCAGTCATCTCTGAAAACTCCTCAGTCTCATCATCTAATTCTATATCATCATTAAAATCAATTTCATCTTCATCTTCAAATTCAATCTCATCTTCAGACTCATAATCCTCAAATTTATCTAACACATCTTCTTTATCTTCCTCATCTAAAGAACTTAAGTTTAGAGCTGATAAAATTGAGTTTATAACATACTTAACGTCCTTAGATGACATTTCTTCACCTGAGTCTAATAAACTTCTAATTTTTTGACCTAATTTACCGGTTAATTTTTGAATAGATTTAAATGTTACTACCTCGTCATCATCGGATTCATCATCTAACGATATCTCCTCAGTATCTTCAACATCCATATCATCATCTAAATCCATATCATCATCTATGTCCATATCTACGTCCATCTCAGTACCCATGTCTACGTCCATTTCTGTACCCATGTCTACGTCCATTTCTGTATCTGCGTCTACATCTAAAACAGGTTCCTCAACCGGAGCTGGTTTAGGTGTTTTTAACGTGTATTTTTTATTTGATTGTTCAAACAATGAAATATTCTCATCTTGACCTTCATTAATATTAACCTCTCTCGCAATTAAATTTAATCTTTTAAATGCTTGTGAGTATGATGAATAATGTTTTCTGTTTTCCATTCTGTCAAGATATTCAACTTCATCTGAAGATTCTGTTAAACTTCTTTTAATTACATAACCCACTTTTTCTTTTGAAATTATGTACTTATGTCCATCGGCTAAAGTCTTACTATAAACCGATTTTTTATCTTCGTTGATTGGTGTGGGTTTAACTTCTTTGTATCGAGCAATTTCCATTATTCTAGAAATTTTATCCATACCTTCTAATTTTTCACTACCTATTGGTCTTAATCCTGCCATTTTTTCTTTTTATTTAAAATAATTATTTTATATATAAATATGCGGGGAATTAAAAATGTCCCCTTTTATTGTTTAATTTATAATCTTCCTCCACCATCAAGGCGTCATCTTTATTCAATATTATTGATGTTGTTACCTTTAATTTATAATCTTCCTCCACCCATTCCTTTGTAATTGCCCGTATTTCCTCGTATTCTAACAGAAATACCGATTGTAAAAATGACCAAACTTCATCGTGATTAATGTAACAACGACCATTTTTTCGATTGTAATCAAAAATAACTATACCATCTTTCATATAGAAAATATAGTTAGGAAATCTGTCAGATTCGAATTTCTCTAAGTTACCGTAGTTTTTGGTTAACCATTTCTTGGCGATTATATTTCTCGGTGTTGACGACTCTAACATCATTTCTGTTAAAGTTAGTTCTTTATCAATATACTTTGTTTTAAAATCAAAAATCTTACCTATATATCCGTTTCTTCTCAAAGTTTTGAATACAAGATTTTCATCAGAATATTCACCACCTTCTTGTAGTCCACTAGTCCTGAATTTTTTAATTTTGTCTTTCAACATATTTATTTTCTCTGTCATTTCTTCGATTGACCCATCTTTAATATTTTCTAAAATAGTGTCTATCGTTTCCATCCACCGTTTACTTTTTTTAGTGATAGATTCTTTATCCACCAAAACAACACTATCATTTACCGGTTTAACGACCCACTCATCAAATAAGACAGAATAAACACCACTACTAGAATGGGGTTCATTCTCATTCTGTACATAAACCTCAACTTCATATCCATATATTGATATATCGTGTTCAGTATTAAATAAAGTTTTCTTTAATCTAAATAATTCTTCATACAATGGTTCCTCAATATCGTTGAATTGTTCAAAGTCAGCAATTATATGTAAATCAACATCAGAATATTCGGACCAATTGTAGTTAGATAGTGAACCAGTCATGGTAATATCACTAATAACTAAATCTACATCTAAAAATTCTAAAAACTCGTAAGTAATGTTTAATAACTTTTCTCGAACATCATCTTTTAAAGTGGGCTCACCATTATCGTCGTTATCCCAAAGCTTAGGGTTTAATTCGTCCCTTAACTTAAAACTACTAATTATTTTTTTTAATTCACCCATTAACTATAAGTACTTTAATTATCGTTTAATTACAGTTTAACATATTTAAATGCTCTACCAATATTTGAGTTGAAAAATTTCCCCTGTGATTCGGACATTCTAAACTGAGTGTATATTTTATGTGGTACGTCAGAATACTCATATCGTGTACCATTTTTAAATTCAACGATTACTTTTTTTGTTGAGGTATCATACTCTGTTTTTTTTAAATTTGAAGACTCTATCTCGTTAAATATTTTAGTCCCTTCAATAATTTCTTTTTTAATTGCCATTTTATTTATTTTAGTGGTGTTTTATCATCTATCCTTTGTAATATTGGTGTAAGATATTCATTAAACTCATCAAAATCAATATCGAATATTCCTTTTAAATCAAAAAATAATTTATTTTGTTCATTACTAAATCTCTGAAAATTTCTCATAATATCATTTGGGTAATACGGAGGTTTTTCTAAATCTTTCTGAGACCACCCCTCTCTGATGAATGCTAATCGTAAAGCGTAATATACGTCAGCAATGTCTTTAGACGTGATTTCAAGATATTTCGGTATTAGGTTTTTTTTGTCCATAATTAAATTATTTTCTAGATTGCCAATCGTGGGAAACTTTATCCTTAGTTATCGGACCACCTTTGGCCCAAGTATAACAAGTTCTAGCTGAGTGACATTTGAAGTTGTGCATCCAACAGTAACCTAATTTACCATCTTCGTCTGATGTTGCTCCTGGCATACATTCTTCCATTCTAGGTGAGATGTCAAAAGCAACACAATTACCACATAAGGATTTTTTAGCCGCCTTTTCTGTTGTATCCCAATGTTTGGCTAAATTTTCCCAATAATCACCGGGCTCATCAACATTTAATGGACCATATTTAATATAATCAGCCTCAATTGATTTATTTCTATTGATGGTATTGGTTTTCAAATTTTTTGAAGCATCTGGACAATCCATTTCTTGTTCCCCAATCATTTTACGATTATTACGTTCTATCAATATCGATTTTATTCTTCTTATTTCTGAACTCATACTAAAATTTATTTATTTTTGTGTTATGTTTGTTAATATAAATATGTTAAGAACATAAAAACCGCGTTTATATTAATTTATACCTTTTCTAATAAATCATAACTTTTATTTGATAAAGTTAAAAAAATAAGTATCTTTGTATAAACATTAAAACATATATATGATAGAATCAGCAGATAACGGAGGTAAAGAAGAAAAAAACATTACCTCAGATAGTTCAACACCAGTTTTAGATAATTTCAGTAGAGATTTAATTAAATTGGCTGAAGATGGTAAATTAGACCCTGTAGTTGGTAGAGAGAGGGAAATAACACGAATCGCACAAATATTGTCTCGTAGAAAAAAGAATAACCCAATTATATTGGGAGAACCCGGATGTGGTAAAACCGCTATAGTTGAAGGTTTAGCTAACATGATTTACGAAGGTAACTGTCCTAGAAATTTAATGGATAAACGAATTGTATCATTAGATATGGCATCAATAGTCGCCGGCACAAAATATAGAGGTCAATTTGAAGAAAGAATGAAGGTAATCATTGAGGAAATTCAATCTGACCCTAACATAATTTTATTTATAGATGAGATTCATACAATAGTAGGTGCAGGTAACTCTTCGGGTTCGTTGGACGCATCTAATATATTTAAACCGGCGTTATCTAGAGGTGAAATACAATGTGTGGGGGCAACCACTTTGGATGAATATAGAAAAAACTTTGAAAAAGATGGGGCATTAGAAAGACGTTTTCAAAAAGTTGTTGTTGACGCGGCAACTAAAGAAGAGACGTTAACAATACTACAAAATATTCAGGATAAATATGAATCATATCATAAAGTTTCATACTCAGATGAAGTTCTAAAACTGTGTGTTGATTTAGCCGATAGATATGTGACAGATAGAGAATTTCCTGATAAGGCGATTGACATTATCGATGAGGTTGGTGCTAGATGTCAGGTTGACGTTAAATTACCGAAAATAATCGAAAATCTCAAAACCTACGCTCAGGACATAAAAAACGAGAAAATGGAAACTGTTAAGAAACAAGACTATGAAAACGCGGCTAACCTTAGGGACAAAGAACGTAGAGTACTTAACGAGTTAGAAAAAGAAAAGGATAATTTTGAAAAATCATTATTAACCAATAGAAAAATCGTGCCAACTGAATTAGTTTATGATGTGGTTTCTAATATGACAAAAATCCCAATTAGTAAATTAAATTCGGACGAAACTAAACAGTTAACAGGTCTAGTCGAAACATTAAATAAAAAAGTTATTGGTCAAGAGGTTGCAGTGAAAAAGATTTCTAAATCAATTAGACGAAATCGTTTAGGTATCAAAGACCCTAATAAACCAATTGGTTCATTTATATTCTTAGGTTCAACAGGTGTAGGTAAAACACATTTAGCAAAAGAATTAGCTAAAGAAATGTTTGGGAGTGAAGATAATATGATTCGTGTCGACATGTCAGAATACCAAGAAAAACATACTATCTCAAGACTTATTGGGTCACCTCCGGGATATGTGGGGTATGACGAAGGAGGTCAACTAACGGAACAAGTTAAAAACAAACCATATTCTGTTATTTTATTTGATGAAATAGAAAAGGCTAATAAAGACATATTTGCTACTTTACTACAGGTGTTAGATGACGGTCATTTAACAGATGGTTTAGGTAGAAAAATTAACTTTAAAAACTGTGTGATAATTATGACATCGAATATTGGAGTTAAAAAACTTCAAGATTTTGGAAGTGGTATTGGTTTTCAAACGGGTAATAATAATTATGTAGAGGAAGAAAGAAGAGTTGACATTCTTAAAAAAGAACTTAAAAAGTTTTTTGCACCTGAATTCTTAAACAGAGTGGACGATGTTATTATATTTAATTCTTTAGGTAAAAATGAAGTTAAACAAATTATTCAATTGGAGATTGATAAACTCAGTGTTAGATTGTCAGAAATGAAATATAACGTATCATTTGATAAGACAATAATTGAAATGTTATCTGAAATAGGGTATGACACAACATACGGGGCTAGACCAATAAAAAGAGCAATTCAAGATAAATTAGAGGACTTTATATCGGAAGAAGTTTTAGTAGGTAATGTAACCGTTGAGGGGAAGTATACTTTAATATCTAAAGATGGTGAAGTTAAAATCAAACCTAAAAGAGTTCGTAAAACAAAAAAAGAGGGTAAGTAACCCTCTTTTTTTTTTGTTATTAGGGTTATTTGTTGTATATTTACAGTATGATAAACAAAGTAACATTTATATTAATACTTATACTATTCTTAGGTGGTAAAAAAAATGATGGATATACATCTAAAGGTGTTAGTTCTAAAGTCATAACAGAATTAAAATATAATGTTTTTACAATTAAAAAGGGTGAGATGGATTTAAAGGTTTCGGAAACTAGACCAACATCATCCGACTTCTACATCAATAGTAATTTCTTCACTTCTAAAAACCCTATAGGTTTAGTCGTTGTAAACGGTAAGAGAAAAAATAGTAGAGTTAAAGGTGGTGGTTTCTTTTACGTTAAAGATGGTAACCCTTACATTAATAGTGGGTCGTGTCCTACCCGGACCAAATTCGCATCTCAAACCATATTATGGGGGTTAGATGATGGTAAAATCAATGATAGATTAATAACTAAGAACCACGCAAAACAAAAAAGATATAGAACTTTAATGGGTCAAAACAAAGATGGAGATATTATAATAATATCATCAAATAGAATTGGGTTTGTTACGATTAAAGAAATTTTAAACTTCTCTTTAAAATTCGATATTATAGATGGAATACTGTTAGATGGTGGTACCTCTGTTGATTACAAATTTAATGATAATAACGGTTCGACCACATTCAGTTCAGTCCCACATGGTTTAAAGAATACTTTGGACATTAAGTCCCCAACAACATATATCCATGGAAACTTTAAATAGTTAAATACAAGTCATCTTTTTAACATGGTCCGCAACTTCCCTGATATAACCGTGAGAACTAATATTAACACCATCCCACCTTTCAGTTTTAAAATTAGGGATATAATCAACCACTATTTTCTGTTTAGATTTTGGAATTTTTGTACACTTAGTCTTTAATCCTTTTTTAATTCTTTCAGGGTCTACTGACTCACACCATGGACCCATAACCTTACTAGCCCCCATGTTATATGCCGCTATTGCTATGTCTAATGTCGCGTTACCGGTTCCCCCTTTTAAATTTGATGGTTTATTAGTGTACCCTTTTTGTCGGGCGAGATTAAAATTTTTCTTAATTAAACGATAGGCGGCGTCTAAAGCTCCTATATCGGTAAATAAGTCAGATTCTTTAAGACCTAAATCTTCCGCTGTTGACCCTTTCATTTGTGCGGGACCTAAAGAACTATTATAACCAACATAACTAGCTATTTGTTTAAGAGTGTTAGTAACATTGTATCGGGCTCCCGACGCGTATGATGATTCTCTCCCTATTATCCCTAAGGCTATTTTAAGCCACATCTTATTATAGTTTTTCTTTAATAATAGGGTGAAAGGATATATAAATTGTTTTGGAAGACATTTATACTTATCTTGTAAATTTTTTATTTTATTGTGTTGAGCCACCTTTTGTTTAGTAAAATATCCGTCGGGGTTCATTGGATTATCAGGTTGACCTGGCATTAAATTGTCAGGTTTCTGTTCTTTAATAATAGTTTCAACTATCGAATACAACTCTTTTTCAGTTAGTTTTATAATTTTCTTTCCCATCTTATTTTTTATACTTTAACAGGTTTAGTACCACCTTTTCTTTTAACCCAAGCGATTTTTAAATTGTCCGCTGGGTCACTTTTAACATTACCGTTAACATTATGGAAAATAAGTGGTACACCATTCTTTTCCACACCAACGATACCTACGTGAGTGTTCATACCCCAACCACTACCTGTTTTAATCGTTGTACCGGGGACTTTTTTACCATTACTATCTTTAAACCATCGTTGACCACCTTCATAAAAGGCTTCTTCGTGGTGAGAAGAAGGTTCATGATATATCCCCACAATGTCATCTATTTTTAAATTAGTTTTTAACCCACTACCCACTAAACTCCCTATAAGTTTTTTAGCTTCGTCTTTATACTTACCGTTATCCTTTCCACCACCATTTTTATGTATCTTTAACCACAAATTTATCACCTTATCCTGTTCTGATTTATCCAAACCTTTAAATTTAGAAGCTATAGTGGAACCTAATTTACTATCTAATCCATAAGCCGTCCACGCATTACCCACAATATCAAATTTATCTGTAAAGTCATTTACAAATTGAGCACATTGGGTACTACCAGGTTTACATATCTTATTTGTGGTACCCCCCACACTTAAGTTATTAAAATCTATTTTGTTTTTAAAAACAGGTGATATTGTATCACTAACAAAAATATTTTTATTTTTGTCCTGTTTTATTTTATCCATCGATTTGTCTATAAGTTGTTTTGTTTGACTAATTAAACTGTCACCACTTAATTTTAAATGTTTACTCGCATATAGTTCACCTAAAGGAACTATCTTACCGGTGTCTCTAAGTTTAATTGGGTAATTTAAAGCTCTTTTAATATAACTATTATTATATGAACCTGTAAGAGACAAGTCTATTTTTTTAGCTAATTTTGGATAATACTTATTTGTCCATTTTCTAAACTCGTCCCCTTCTTTTTTATCTTTAAAAAAAGTGTTTTGGTTATTTGTTTTATTACTGATTGAGGGTTTGTCTTTTGTTTTATTACCGTTTGAGGTTTTATCTTCTGATTTTCTCGCTTCAGGATACTTTCTATCTAAAATATCTATACTTTTAATATATTTTTTAAGTGGAAACCACTTATTTAATCCTTTTTTAGACGCTAACCATTCACCACCTGACACTTTATAATCATATGATTTATCATGTTTATCGTAAATCTTTTCTTCTTGTTCCCTTAAAACCTTACTCACAATAGTATTAAGGTCTAATTCTGTTAATTTAATTATTTTAGATGGCATATTATTTAGATTTGTTTTATTATAAATATATAAATATAAAAAAAAACACTCCGAAGAGTGTTTTAGTGTATTCATTAGACGTACTTAATATATTCGTAATTTCTTACTTTAGTGTAACACCATCTTCTCTGACGTATCCTACTTTTCCACTATATCCATTTGGCATGGGTATAAGTTTTATCTTATACCACGTCTTCTTATCTCCATATTCCATAGATTTATGTGAAGAAATCACTTCACCAATCTTACCACTCGAATCACCTTTATACATTCTATAAAGGTTCTTTGGAGCTAGTATATTATTCCAAGACCCATTATTTACCTTAGTTTGGGTTCTAACGTTAACCCCACCTTTGTCTTTTATATATGCCGATTTTCCAACTCCTTTTCCGTTGGTTTGAGGTTCTGTTGTTCCTTTTGCCTTTAAAACCTGTTTGTTATACAAATCACCATAGGTGGATACACCAAATTTAGTACTTACACTCTTATCTAAAGATGTGTTCCAAGCTTTTTTCATGTAAGAATTGTTAAATAGTCCTGTTGGGTCCAACTGTAAACTTTTAGATGTTTTTGGGTAATTTTTATTCATCCAAGCCCTAAACTTATTTCCCTCTTCATTTGTCGTAAAAGGGAAAGCTGTCTCAGATTTACCTACATTGGAACCTGATTTTGAAGGGTCACCTGTTCCGTAAACTTTAGTTTTTATTGCATCTAATCCTTTACCTGAAGCCTTAGTCCAATCTTTCGCATTTTTTAACTTGTAAAAATACTCCTCACCCGATTTTTTATAATCATAAGTTTTATCGTGATTTGTTACTATTTTTTCATTTTGAAGTATCTTCTCTTGTTCGGGTAAATATTGTCTTTTACTCGCTGATTCATGTAGATTTAATATTCTATTCTTCTCATCCTCATTAATTATAAATTTATCCATAATATTTTTCTTTAGTTATAAATATATAGATAAAAAAAAAAACACTCCGAAGAGTGTTATAAATAATATGGTTCATTGATAGTTTTATGTTTTAACTTGTGTTTCGTGGTACCCAACCCCTCAATTATACGTTTACCGGTTTCTATTCCGGTATATATTTCATCAATTACTACATATTCGTTACTAGTGTGGTAGTTGTAATAACCTATAGAAAAATTAATACATGAGAAGTCATATTTTTTCTTTAACATTAAAACATCGGTATATGGGTGACTACCATATATCTGACGACCGTCAAATGTTTCAGTGATAACTTCATCACAAACTTTAAAAAACTCACTATCCCTTTCAAATAATTTAACCCCCATAAGAAATTCACTAACCATCCAATTCTCAGGTGCGTCGAATTGAATTGCATATCCCACATCTTTAAAAAAATCATCGTCAGATGCTTTTGACCCATGACAACCTGTTTCCTCAGAAACAAAAAACGCCACTTTTAAATCAGGTAGTTCTTGTAGTAACACCAAACAGGCGAATACTCCGGCCTTATCATCACCACCAATACCTGTTTGAATTCCCTCATCGTTTAAAGCCATTAAAGATGGTTTAACCTCATCTAAATAATTAGGTAAGTCAACTTCAAATAAGTTAATAGTGTCAATAGTGTGAACTGTATCAGTATGTGATACTACACAAGGATAATGAAAGTTTTCATCAATTTCACTAGTAGTTTTTGTTACGTAAATATTACCATTATCTTGTACATAATAGTCATAACCATTGGTCTCTAACCAATTAGTTAAAAATTCTATCATTTTTTCTTCCTGATAAGTTTTTGTCGGGACAGATAAAACGTCTTTCAATAATGAGTAATATTTTTTCATACTTCAAAGATAATAAAAATAAATGAAATAATAAAATATTTTTTTAAATTAAGCAGGTTGTGAGTTGTCGGTCCACTCACTAGTTGCCAATATCGTTAAAATCTCGGAGTGGGTGTATGGACCTTCTTTAGTTGTTAACGATTGAATCGTAGTTGGTATTGTAGTTCCTTCCCATTTAACAAAAGTTTTAGTTTCGTTCACCGACTTTCTAACCGTGTTGATTGAGGTTTCTAAAACCTCATTAAAATTAATGTTAGGTAATTCACTAACATTAAAAATCATATACTCTCTGTTTTCGTAATTTTGTGTTATCATAATTTTTTAAAACAATTCAGGTTGATTTAAGAATAGATTAAACCCTTCCTCATCATATTCTCTGTCTTTAAAATGACCAAGACCCTTACGTACCCCCACAATTAATTTATTATTTTTACGATTTATCCCTTGTATAGTAAAGAATTTGTCATCAGAAATTGGACTTTTATGAGAATTTTCTAAACCATACTTACCAACGTATTTATCATACAATCTACCATATTCGACGGCATCCACAAATTCTTCAGAATCATTAATATGTTCAATTATTGACGTTAAAGAGTTAGTTATTTGTTTGTTTAACTCACCTTCAAATTCCTCTTGACACCATGACTCATACATCCAATCACTATAATCCATATTACTCCCATCAATTAATTCACTGAACAAAGACATTAAAGACACACTCTTATCATCTATTTTTTCATATAACCGGAGTAGTATGTTCACAGTAGTAAAATATCTACTAAAACAATCTGCCATAAAAATACCATATTCCCCTAACACGTCACAAGCATCATCCTTTATATCTTTTTTTAATTGCTCAACCCTACATGTGTTTTCAAAATCAGTGTAATCACTAATAATAAAATCAATTTCTTTATCGAACATATCAAGAAGTAACTTAGAAACATTTTTATTCCATTGGTCCCCTCGTTGGTTTGATTTAGACAGTGATTCAGGTGAAACGTAACTTAAAATTTTATTTAATAATTTATTATTTTTTTCGTTAAATGAAGTTATTAAATAACCTTCATTCCAATCATCGTAACTTTGGTCATAATTAACAATTTCAAGTTGATTATAATAACCACCATTAAATAAATCTCTAATTAGATATAATGAATCTTCATCAACCCCCATAGTAGTAAAGTATTCTTCGGCGTCGTCAAATATTATCGACACCATACTTTTACCCGGACGTTTTTCATTATATCTAATTTTGCCGATAATATCTGAAGATTCCCTCAAATCGTCCAAACTAAAATCTTTACCGTTTTGTATGTCTTTTAAAATTCCGTAAGTGGTTCCCTCATATAAAAATGGGTTTATCGAATCCCTAACTACAGATGGAACTGAAGTATTAAAATCCGAAATCTCTATATTTTGGAAACCTTGACCATCAAATTTATTAAGATTATTAAAATAATAAATACGTATTTTACCATCATTATTTTGAATCCCATAGAAATTAGCTGGTGTATACCTTTTATCTACAACTAGATATGAATCTTCATCATCCTTATACTTTTCAAATAATTTAGCATAATCTTTATTACCATCTGTGAAATATAAAATAGATTCGGTCGTAAGAGGTTTTACAACTATATAATCGTCACCATCATATATGACTTTAGTCTCATCATATATTTTATTACCCTTTTTCACCTTATTAGAAATTTTAAATGTATTTATAAAAATAAATATAAAAATATTTGGATTTGTATAAATAATACTTATCTTTGTAGAAGAAAATCACAAATAGTAGAAGTGTTTTTTTAAATGTTCTTTGAAAATATGGGGGTAACTTGGAATTGACCGGTATTTGTCAATTATTCGGGGCACGTAGTGAGATGTATTCTATCACTTAAATCTATGAATACCAATTTCAAACGGAGACGTTTTAAATAAGATGTCAGCTGTAGGTTTACTTAGAGCTGATGAAGTAGCGGTAGCGTAGACGCATCCACTACATCGGGTAAGTGAGTGAAACACCTAGGAACAGAAACTCCTAAAAAGGTGAACTACCATTGAATCTTAAATCGAATGGTCCATTGGTGGTTGTCTAACGATGGTGAAGAACAAGACAACAAATTTCGGAGTATTAGAAAATACTGACCTAAACGTGTAGTCCTTAGTAGTTGGAGTATTCGACACGAGGGTTCGAGTCCCTCTACCTCCACAAAAAAAAAACAAAAAAGATTAGATAGTTTAAAATAATTATCTTATCTTTGTAGAAGAAAATAAGTTCATTGAAAATACACGGGTGTCGTGTCGAGGTCTCGAAAACCTCCAACACCGAAAGATGTTGTAGCTCAGATGGTAGAGCAAACACCCGGATATAGTTTTAAGTAAAGGTTAATATTCAGTCGACCGTAATGGTATGAATCCAAATAAAGACTGTAAACTACTCTTATGAGTAAAGCCCCTTAACATTTAAAGTGGAATTGAAAAATATACCCGCCATTACTACTTAAAACAAAAAAAAATGAGTTTTTGCTTGACAGACACATATTTATCATGTATATTTGTCAAACAATTAAGGGAAACCTTAAAACGTTCTTTAAAATATTGGTTTATCCATCAAAACACTTAGGTGTTTTTGATAATAGATAATCGGCGGTATATCGTCGTTAAATAAACTACGAAAGTAGTATAAAGTGAAGTTACTTGTGTTAGTGATTTTGCGTCTTAAAAATCTCCGGATTATTGAGGTCGAGTATACAAGTGAGATATCATCTGTCCTTCATTATCGAGGGTGACACTGTAGAGAAAGTGGATGGGTGACTTGGTAATGTGGATTATCAAGTTGAGGAGGGGACTCCAATAAGAATAACTCATAGGAATTAAGTAAAAAGTATTTTTCCAAAAATATAATTGCGAGTTCCATTATAAGAGATAACTTAAAACCGAAAGGTAAGATGAGTAACGAGTGGTGTCGACATCATCCCCATCAATAACCTACCAAGGTACTGATGTGAAGTAGTCTTAAAATATCGAGATGGGGACATTTCACTGAGTAGTTGAGTATTTTGTAGTCTAAACGACTTCAAATCTTTAAACACACCACTACTTGGACAATCCACAACACACAAACTATACAATTAAATGTAGAGCGAAAGTGTGTGTTAGGTTTTGTAGAAAGGTGACTACATAGTTATGGGAAGTCCATAGCACGAGAGAATCGCAAGTTCAATCGTATTCTGACGAAAAACCTCTAAAGAGTCGAATCTTTAATTAGTCCGCAAGACTAAAGAGAGTTAAGTAATGAGAGAGTATACAAAGCCTTAAGGAGTGATTGGTCTAACTAATCGTCACTGAAAGTTACTGTTCAAAAGACAGTGGAAACAAAGGGAAAAAATAATCCTTTAAAAGACTTTTAATTAAAACGAGTATTCTCATCGTATTAGCCAAAAACCCCAATTAAGTTTGGGGTTTTTATTTTATAAAAGTTAAAAATTAAAAATTATGGATTTAATATCAGTACTATCAGGAGGTTTAATTGTTTTATTTATATTAGGTTTAGTTAAAATAATTAAAATAATTAAAAATAAGGTATCCGGTTTAACTAATTATGATGAACAGTTTGAAAGATTGGAAAACCTCATTAATGTCAATAGACAAAATTTAGAAAGAAGATTTGAAACTCAAAACAAATTATTAAATGAGAGAATAGATTTTTGTGAAAAATCAAAAAAAAAGTAGTTTAATAAAAAGAAAGAAAAAACCGACAATGTTCGGTTTTTTTTATTTATATTTGTTATGTAATAATTAAAAACAAATGATAAAATTAACTAATGTAATTAACAAGAAGGCAAAATTTGAGTATAAGTTTATACAAACTATAACCTCAGGTATTAAATTAGTTGGCTCTGAAGTTAAATCTATTAGATTAGGTAAAGTTTCAATTTCAGAAAGTTATTGTTATTTCAACAATGGAGAATTATTTGTTAAGGGGATGTCTATATCTGATTACGGGTATGGCTCATCTCACGATTCTAATAGAGATAAAAAATTATTACTAAAACGTAAGGAATTAAATAAATTGGAGAAAGAATTAGTGAATGGTTTAACTATAATACCTTATAGAGTTTTTATAAATGACTTAGGTTTAGTAAAAGTAGATATAGTATTATCTAAGGGTAAAAAAATATATGATAAAAGAGAACATATAAAAAATAAAGATATTCAAAGGGATATTGATAGAGAGTTAAAGTAATTTTTTAATTCTTTCTATATTTTCATTTACTTTTTTTGACTTATCGTCACCTAATGAAGAATATAATGAATCAATCATATAATCAAAAAACGTGTCTTTTTTACTACCTCCATCATATCTATATTCCGTTTTTTCATATTCATCCGAGAAATCAGATAGTGTAACAGGTTCATTTCTATAGTCATTAACAGTAATATACAGTGGGCTTCCTGTTGAAACACCTATATCCTCACCTACTGAGATTTTATTAGTTGATAATCCATAATTTCTACGAACAACTTCACACATTACTAACGTATATTCTTTATTTTTATACTCAAATAAAATAATAACTCTACCACCACAAGTATCATCATCAAACTCCAATATCTTACCTTTAACGGGTGATTTTATAATATCTCCCTTATCTTGTCTAATTTTTAGTTTTTTGTTATTTAAATCTAAAGTCTTATTATTTTTCCTATTATTAATATTAAAATTTATCATAGTAATTCTTTAAATCTTTTTATCTCGTTTTGGACGGATTCGGTTACCGTAGGAGCAACACTATTAGCAAAATTTGTAATCACTTTATCCAATATACCTAATCCACCTTTAATAGGGGTATATTTGGTGTCTGGTTTACCCGTCTCCATCTCTGTATCAGTCGACGATACTATATCGTCTACTGACGACGTACTATCAATTGGGGGTGAACCCTCTCCGGTAGTATTAGAGACGTGTAAGTGGTTAAAATGATTACCACCTATATTAGTTTGCCATAATACGGCTTTAGGATTTGATTTACCTTCACCATTCCAATTATAACCCATTTTAACTAAGGCATCTTTAATTTTATTACCATCAGCTCTAAACTGAGCACTACCATTTTTTTCGTTAGAAGCATTATTAGAACCCTGACCGTTTAGTTTGGCTATATCAACAGCTTGATTAGTGTGGTGTCTACTGGTATTACCTGATTTAGTACCTTTACTATGGTCAGATTTTGCCGTAGTTATTTGAATTTTGACACCGGTATGTTGGGACGCCTTTTTAAGGTCGTCTAATAAATAACTATTTATTTTATCGGTGGAAATATCTCCATCTACTTTTACATTACCATTAGTTAAATCCTTAATCGGAACATATTTTTCGTATAAATTAATTATTTTCATCATATATCCCCATTCATTAAAACACCACCAATAGATGAGGACTGTACCATAAGACTATTAACGTCTTCACCATTTAATTTTATTTTTCTTTTAGTGTAATCAAGACCTAACACACCGATAAACTTATCATCTATAGTTTTGATAGCGAATAAGTATCCCGATTTACAACCCGTGTCTTGTGCAATATACTTTAAACCATAAGTTGCAACGGTCTCATCTTTATAGTCAGGTATCTCAATAGTTTCACTCGAGACTAATTGATTCATTGACTTAGAAAATAGGTTAACCGGTATATTTTGAAAATTCTGTTGTATTGAAGAAACTCCTGTACCAACCGTTTCGTACATTACGGAAAACTTAGCAATAGATTTACCTGTTGGGTAAAAATGACCACCATTATGAAATTGTGTTATCCAAACACGGTCAGGTTTAAACTCTTCTTTAATGTCCTCTATTTTAGATTCAACAAGTTTACCTACTTCTAAAGCGTCTAAAACCATATCAGGTTTTTTTAATTTTTTCTTTTCTATTATATTTTTAACAACCAATAAGAGAACAGGACCTAAAACCCCCGTAATAAAGGCAATCATTACTTCTGACGTCAACATAAATGTATTTTAATATAGTGATGTTTTATTTTATTACCCTTTAAACATCTTACAATAAATATAATGTTTAATAAAAAAGTTATTAGTTTTCATTAAATTTACTAATTGAGTTTATGATTGTTGGACCCAACAATAAAGCCCATAAAGGAGTTAAACTCATAGAAATATGACAGGTATACCCTATTAGAGTGAAAAAAGATAAATATGTGATAGCAAGTGCGATATATTTCATCTTATAATATTTTATTTAATTTAAGTTTATTTATGTTCATAGTAACGTCTTTTGGTACGTTATTTGGCGATGAAATACAGTTAACTTCCTTAGTTTTACTCGCTAATTGGAATATAGTTTTTACTTCAGTCCCAACATTATATACACCAACCCCATTATTATTTATTAAATCTACAAGTAATTGTACTATTTTTGGGGTGTAATCAGCATTAGTTATTACATCAAACCAAGCATCACTGTAAGGAAAAGGGGTGGGTTTATGTGATAATCTACAAATTAAAAAATTATCACACTCTAATTCAACATGAGCATCCCCTAATAATTTGGTATAACCATACCAACTTGAATGATGAACCGGAACATCAGTTTCTTTTCTATCATTATCTGAATTAGCGTAAATATAATCTGTGGATATATGAACTAATTTTTTATTAAATTTATTACAATATGATACCAAATCTCTAACAAAACGATAATTTAAATCTGTATGATTTTCCTTATTTTCTGAGTACGTATTTGTGTTAGCAATACAATTTAAAATTACATCATACTCTGACAAATCATTTTTCCACTCATTAAAAAGTGAGGCCTGTATACCGTCTTTCTTACGAGACATGTAGTCCCATTTTGTTTGATTTATAATTTCAGACCCTAATAATCCGTCACCTAACACTAATATATTCATTTTTTACTTATATATTTCGATACCTTCTTCTAGCATCCCATTGTACTTTTTTAGTTTTTCCCAATATTGATAAGACAGATACTTTACGATTAAAGTTGCTTCTCTCACTATTAATTTGAGTATTCCCGTTTTGTTGGTCATTTACCATAATTTGTTTATTAAATGTTTATCAGAATAAATACCTGATTAATTGAAAAGTGTCCAATTTTTTTCTTCATTATAAGCCTGTATTTCATATGGGTGATTTGAATACTCATAACCCATATTATAATATCTTTTGAACCAGCTTGGTGACTGTAAATAGTGTTGATATTCGTGGACTAAGGTTTGAATAATATGTTTTCTACTTACCATATTAGGCCAATAAATAACAATACTATTATCCGTTCTATCGTATTCGGCGTGGCACCCATCCTCATCACCTTTTGCTTCAGGTTCTCCACTATATCTAGCATAAATATTATAGTGAGTTTCCACATAAGGGGTACACTCCGGAACAAATTTAGAGTATCCGTAATGTTTCTCTATTTTAGGGTAAACTTCGTTAATTATTTTTTGAACTTCTATCTCAGTCATGTTTATTATTTTTGATATAACAAATATACGAATAATAATTAAAATTGACAAATTTAAAGTTAAAAATCGTCTTTACTATCTTCGATTGAATACTTCTCTAATATTGAATGGTCATTTTTCCATTCCTCCCAAAAATTCGAGTCTTTAAATCGTTCTAAAGTTTTTTTAGGTATCATTATAAAACCTTCCGGGGCAATACCTGAAAATTTATGAAAATGAGAGTTTTTAATTTTTTCCTTAAACATATTTTTCATATCAACGACCTTTTTTTCTTTTACCTTTACCAAAACCCCATTTATTTGCTAATTCCGCAACAGAACCTTTTTGTATTTTAATTTCATCATTATTTTTAACAACCCTTTTTGATGGAATATTTTTTGGGACATAAACTTTATTTTTATTTTGTATAACGGGTTTAGATTTGGGTTGTTTTATTACATTCGTTTCATTAGGCGAAAAACCCTTAATAATATCTGAAATTTCTTTTTTTAACTTGAATAAGTCGTTCCGATTATCAGGTTTATTTTGTTTAATCGTTACTCTTTTTTCTTCAATTTTAGAACTTTTTAACGATTTGTTAACCTCACTATAATCAATATCTTTATGTTCTTTTTTAATTATTTTTTCCTCATTTAAATATTTTACTACAACATCTATATTATCAAACTTTTTACGATTTTTTTGTTTATTTGTTGTTTCACCTATAGTGACAGGTAAATAACTTTTTAAACTGTAAATGTACTTCGCAGTTCTCCCCTGTAAGGTCTTATCTTTAAAATCTGTTTTATCGGAATAAGACTGTCTATCGTGCCATATGTATGTGTATAATGGTTCATCTATATAATGAAAGTGTTCCTTACCACACATCTCTAAAATAGGGATTCCATGACCTAAATCACACGCGGCTTTAAAATAAGAACCTTCAAACTGTAAATCTTCATCATCAATTAAGTTAAATAAAAAAGACCTAAATGTCCTGAGATGGGAAAAATTCCAAGAGGTCTTTCTTGCTATATGTGGTTTAGGTTTACCATAGTTACCTATTTTACCGTATTGGTCTTTCCATTTGGACCCACACACCCAAATGTTTTCATCCATGAAAACCTTATTTAACCTACCCAAAACAAAATTATCCGATAACCTATCGTCACCATCTAATTCAATTATAACATCATCCCACTTAATATCATTATTATTTCTAATAATGTCAATGAAATTCTTTGTTTTATGTTTTTTTATTTTATTCTTAATAAGAACGAAACGGTCATCATCACCTATGGTTTCTTTGGCAATATCGTATGAATTATCGGTTGACATATCATCAATAAAATAGGCTTTAAAGTTGGTGTAGTATTGGTTTTTCAACGATTCAATACATTTTTTAGTTAACTCCGAAGAATTCCAAAAAGGTGAGATAATAATTAAGTTCATAAATGAAATGTTTTGTATTTATAAATATAACTTTAATTAATATATGTCAAATCAAATATACATAAAACCTAAAAGTAAGGTTTTTCACGTAATACCTTGGAATTCGTATAAAAATATCGGAGATTCATATAATGACACGATGGTAAATGTTGGTTCTCAGGATTGGGTCTGTTTTTTAGACGGTGACGCTGTTCACACCACACCATTTTTTGGTAAACACATTGAGGACGTTATTAGGGATAACCCTGATTACGATTTATTAACTTGTTATACTAATAGAATTGGTTTTCCCCCACAAATAGCTCCGGGTGTTGATAGAAAAAGTAACGACCAAAAATATCACCGAGATTTTGGTTCGAATATGTGGGATAAATACGGGACTGAAGTTATGGATATTACGAAGATGAGATTCATAAGTGGGGTTTTATTACTAATACGTAAAGATATTTGGGAGAAAGTTGGGGGATTTAAAAACACTGAAATGTTAGGTGTGGATAATGATATCCATATGAGGGTGTTCAAATATGGGGGTAAGGTTGGTCTAATGAAGGGTATTTACGTTCAACACTGGTATAGAGGTGGTGATATAAATGAAATTAATCATTTGAAAAAATAAATGAAAATAATAGTATATAGTGTCAATATAGGTGGTTATGATTTATTTCATAATCCGGAAGTTATCGACGATAACGTAAGGTATATATTATTTACCGATAATAAATATTTTAAATCGGATATATGGGAAGTCAACCATATAGACTTTTTACCCGACGATTTAGATAACCGATTAAAATCAAGATATTTGAAAGTTAACCCACATATTGTTCTACCTAATCACGACGTTAATGTTTGGGTTGACCATACGTTCACGGTTAAAGTCTCGGACTTTGAAAAATTACTGAGTGAGAATGACTTTGAAAATATAAGTACTTATAAACATAGACATAGGAATTGTATCTACGACGAGGGGAAAAAGGTTATTGATGCTAAAAAGGAATATCCGGATGTTGTACACAAACAATTAAAAAAATACTCTGAAGAAGGGTTCCCTAAGAAATATGGACTTTACGAAACCGGGATAATGATTAGGAGGAACAATGATGAAAATAAATTATTCAACAATATATGGTGGTCAGAAATTAAAAATGGTAGTGGTAGGGACCAATTATCTCAGATGTACACATCGTGGAAGACGGACGCATTAATTAAACCTTTTAAATTTGGGGTTTCGGCATACGATAACCCTTACACCACTTACAATACACATATGAAAAATTACCAAGCCAAATAAAGTAAAAATATGGTAGATATTATTTCAGTGACATACGGTCAAGATGAGAATCTAAAATGTTTTATTAACTCGATAAAGTCTCAAACAAGTGATGAGTGGAGATTGTTCATAATACACGATGGATATAACAATAACTTAAGAAATGATTTGAAAAATAACGGGTATTTAGTTGAGGGTAAGGTTATGTTTGCCGAATATCCTGAAAGAGTGAATGATTATGGACACACATTAAGGAAGTGGGGTTTAGAAGAACTAGTAACCTCAGAATATGTCCTAATAACTAATTGTGATAATTATTATACCCCAATAATGGTTGAGGAGGTCACTAAGAGAAAAGAATCTTTTATTTACTTTGATTGTATTCATTCCCATAAGACGATTAATAACCATAATAAAACCGACTATGGTCATTTACCCTCAAAATTAAAGAGGGGGTGGATTGATATGGGGTCTACAGTAATTAAAACGGATTTAGCTAAGAAAGTTGGGTTTAAGTCAACCGAATTTCACGCGGACTGGGTGTACTTTGAGAATATACTTAATCAGTCACCGACAACATTCAAGATAAATAAAGTATTATTTGTTCACAATTAAAAAAAATATGAAAAAAACAGTAGGAATAATAGGAAATGGGTTCGTAGGTGAATCACAAGCATTTGCCTTCTCACCAACAACAGACGTCAAAATTTATGACATCAACCCACTAAAGACAACACACACTTTAGATGAGGTATTAGAACAGGAATTTATATTCGTATGTTTACCAACCCCAATGAGGGAGAGTGGGGAACAAGATTTATCATTCATTAAAGACTTTTTTAGTGGGATTGGTAAGGATTCTAATTCGATATTTATAATTAAGTCCACGGTATTACCGGGAACAACGAAGGATTTGGTCGAAGAATTTGGTTTAAACATTGTATTCTCACCTGAATTCTTAACCGAAAGAACCGCTAAATTAGATATGTTAACTCAATCTAGAATTATTATTGGTGGCGATGTTGAGTTAGTAGGTAGAGTTAAAGAATTGTTCGATGAAAGATTTATGAATCGTAATATCATATTAACAGATTCGACAACGGCAGAATTTGTTAAGTATATGAATAATACTTACTTCGCAGCCAAGATTAGTCTTATGAATGAGTATTATAGATTGTCACAATCATTAGATGTTGATTGGGAGACAGCCAAATTCGGTTTCGTATCTGACGGTAGAATTGCCGATTCACATTTACACGTTCCGGGTCCTGACGGTAGAGTTGGATTTGGTGGAACTTGTTTCCCTAAAGATATTAACGCCCTAATTACTATGGGTAGGGAATTGGATATACCGATGAACACTTTAGAAGGGGCTTGGGAGACCAACCTCGAGGTTAGACCTGAACAGGATTGGAAAAGTTTGAAGGGTAGGGCTATTAGTTAAATTTTTACAATAAAAAAAGGTGTCAAAAAATGACACCTTATTTTAGATACTGAATACCCCCTTTCTTTTATTGGTTTATTCTTTAAGGGTTCTACCCCTTAAGCATCATTAAGCCCCAACTATATTGGCCTTAATCTCTTCTTCAGCATCTTTCATCTTACCTTTAATACCTCCCATAAGTGGACATATCATACCTTCTAAAAACCCTGAAATTTTATTTTCGACTGCACTATCGTTAAAATAATCACCGGCAATGTTACGTAGTAAATCCATGAATACACCATCTTTACCTGTTTTTTTCTCAACATTAAGAGCTATTGATTCGACTACTGAGTTGGTTATTAAATTACTTAAAAATTTACAGTCAGTTAATTTACCGTAGTCACTAAGAGGTAAGTTACCAAAGGCAACTATAATAAAATTGGATAAATAACTATCAGTACTAAGACCTAATTTTCCAATTAACCAACCGGCCATTTTTTCTTTGATTATCTGACCTATTCCACCTCCGGCGGCCCCAAATAATCCCCCAATCATATCAAATAGACCTTCACTAATAACATCGGTTTCAAAACCTTGAGACCTTAGTTCAAACATTTCTAATATAATATCATCCGCAAATGAATTTTTTTCTATGTTTGTTTTAATATCTCTTCCTTCAGTTAATACAGAAAATCTATTTTTAACTATATTACGTTCCTCAGTTAATGTTTTTTTTTTTAACCTAGACATTAAGTTTAAGTTTTCTTTGATGATACTTGATAGTTCATCTTTTTTTGATTCTCTAATAATATAGTTTCGGGTAACTTTACCACTTCTACTTTTATTAGTTAAGATTCTCCACACTTCTTTAAAACTTAATTCTTTACCTCCCTTAAGGAATCCAAATGGTGATAATTTTTTTCTAAGTGGTATTCTTGCCATACCTGATTCTCCGTCAAAGTCCATAAAATCATCTTTAGTTAGAGGTTCCATATCCTCGAACATACCAGCACCGTAACATTTTATAATTTCAGATTTAAATTTTCTTAATTGTGGGTGTTGTTTTTCAAGTACTTTACCATAATGTAATAAACCTGATAGTAAATATTCCTTTAAAGTTGATTTACATCCCTCAGGGGTTAATTTAACTTTAGTTGAAACTAATTTATCTGAGACACTTTTTACTTCGACATCAAGTAATCCTTGACATGTCCATGTTGCCTTTTTACCTGTTTTAGTATTTTCAGCCGTCAAATCAGCATAAAACACATATTCGTTTTCGTTTTTTTCACCTAAAGCCATTATAACATCTTTAGCCTTATAAACACTATATTTAGGTTCTTTTATCCATTTAGGTAGACATTTATTTTTAACCGCATATTCCAATCTTCTACGGTCTTCGCTTTTTTGTTCGTTTTGTTCGTTCATAATATTATATTTAAAATTCACCTGAATTTGCGTCAGGTAGAGTAATTGTATCATTAATAGTTGTTATAGTTTCAACATTTTTAATTTCCGTTTCATCTTTTGGGTCTTCTATTACTTTTATATTAGACTCTCCTTTACCGTCATCATTACCTTTAACTATTTTATCAACATCGGCATCTGTAAATCCATTTTTAAAACCCGCCTCTTCTAAGGCCTTTTGAGTTTTAGGTCCGAAAGCACCATCATCAACTTTTCCTAATGATTTTTGAACTTTACCTATAACTTCTTTATTATAACAGTACAATTTATATGTTCCTGTACATTTTTTATATTTTGATTTACCACCTTTTTTTCCTTCACCATCTTCAGGTGTAGGTACTAAAACTTCATCACCATCCTTTTGTTCTTCAGGTGGAAGAGTTTCTTCGGTTCTCTCAATTATATCGACTATAGGTATCCAAACAAATTTTCTCCAATCTGAATCTATATCTATATCACCGTCTAACGCATTTAATAGACTTTCACCTTGTCTTCTTTGATATTTTTTAGCCATATCACAAAAATCAGGAAAAGTTTCCAAACCACTAAGAGCGGACTTAATAGCTTCTTCATCGGTTCCCCACCCATCAACTGCATCAAAAATTTCATCGGCTATACCATTTAACTCACTACTTGACATTGTAGATTTACCTGATTTTTCAGGTGTACAATATTGAGTAATTGCACTACTTATTTGACTATATGCGTTACCCGAACTGTTCAATATTCCCAATAGACCTCCTATCGCACCACCAATAACAGTTCCTACACCTGGAATAAACGACCCTGCAATTGCTCCTGCCGTTGCTCCTGCCGCTGCTCCACCGAGGTTATCTGTAAAGTTATCCTCTTCGAGTTCCTCAACATTTTCTGTTAAAGTTTTTTTATTATCGTATTTCATCAATAATAGAATCTTCTTTAAAGATTCGTTTCCTTCATTTAAATTGTATTTAGACATGTTAATTCTTTTTAATATAAATATGTTGTTTTATAGTAATGTATTACTTTTACCTCTTTTTATGGTATAACTATCTTTCCACTTAGTATTACCTGTTTGATTAGACGACCCTCTAACTAAACCTGTCTCCCATTTAGTCACCTGAGGGTAACCGGGACCGGGACCTGTAGCTGTAGTTTCATCTTCACCAATCTCACCACTTTCGGATTTATCGAAATCAACAGAACTGAAAGTAAAGTTTTTCATTAGTGTAATCAAATTGTCGACATCTATTACCATATAACAAATAAATAGTCTTTTTTTTAAAAAAAATTATTACCAAATTAAAAAAGTTCTGAGGTGGGTAAATTCTCAGGATATATTAGATAGTATTGATTTAAGAATGTAATGACTTCATAATGATTGAACTCCGAATCATTTTTATCAAATGTGGTAGTCTCATCTTCATAATTTATTTCTTCTTCATAACCATCAAATAAATCTATATCTATTTCATCTTTTAACTTATACCCGAATGTTTCAACTTCAGTTAAGTCAATCTCATCAACTCTCATGAACTCATCCTCGTCCCCAATTAACTTAAACGAAACATCTAACGTATTTGAAATGTCATTTATGTAATATGACATTAATTCACTTACCTCCATCTTTAATTGTAGGTTTTTATTAATTAGTTATACTCACTAAAACGTTTAAACATATCTAATGATTCTTTAATGCTTAAGATAACAACTTCTTTATCTTCTTCATCTTCTAATTCATCGTCGTCAAAAAATCCACCATTCTCAATATATTCATATGGATTACCTTCCCAAGAATCGTCAAAATAGTCGTCCATATCTAACATATCAGGGTCAACATCTTCATCTTCAACTGTCCCGTGTTCTAAATCGTCCGGACCGTCACCAATCATATCTAATTGTTCGTCAATAGGTTCTTCATCGGCAAATAACCCTGTAGATTTCCCGTCATGTTTCATTTCATTAATACCAACATTTTTATATTCTGTCACATCACCATTAGCGTTGACAGTAATACCTTTTTTATCGTTAGCAAAATCTTGAACATATAAAGGTTGTTCTTCAGGTTTAGCGTATTGAGTTACGTATCCGTCGTAAATCTCTTTATGTTTGTCTAGGATGTTTTCTTTCTCCTCTTTAGTTACGTTGAAAAAATATGCGTTCATAGTTCTTTGTTTTGTTTATAAATATGTCATTTATGATAGAATGTAAATATAATTTTGTAATATTTGTGATGAATACCTTTTTAGGTAGTTATTTATATTTCTATCGGTTAATTCCTTCTCCTCTTTTTCTAGTATATTAATAACCCCATTTATCATATACATTTGTGATGTATCGGCCATTTCAAGTAATTCGTCAAATTTTTCTTCGTCAGGTATATTTTTATATTTAAATTCATGTTCTATTCTGTTTTTACCTAACCACAATAAATCAGATGCTCCGTACATATTAACTATACCGCTGTCTCTAATCGTAATTAAATAATCCACAAAAAACTTCATATTAAACATTTTGAATGAATCAACCCTATTTATTGCGTCTTTATGTATATCGTCTTCATTTAAAGATTTATCATTTTTCTCTTTAAAATCATCTTCCAACATCCAATAGTCAGCATCTGATAAGAGTGATAAACTTGACCCATTATCCCACTTTATACCGTATTGAGGTATTCCAAAAACTTTTTGTTTAGATGTAACCGTACCAACATCACCTAACGATAACGATGTCTCATCTGACATAAGAATTAATGATACCCTATCACCTGACTTTAATTCCGGATTTATTTTATTTTTTGACATAGTATGATATTTACTTATAAATACTCCAAATATAAATAATAAGTTATGAATGTTAATATTATAATAACAGAAGAACAAAAAAAAGTACTAATAAAAGAATCAATTAAATCTAAAGTTGAGGACATAATTAAAAAAAATTATGAATTCACAAGTAAAATATTTAAAGAGACTTTTAAAACTACCGGAGTTAATTTAGAATTTATGTTAACGTGGGGGGCTAGTATTGGTGGTTTTATGAAACCTATTAGTGATTTTTTAAAAACAAACCATTTAGAAATTTCCGATATGGATTTATCCTTAATATTAACTAGTATAGTAGCTACTTTATATTTGGAAAATAAAGAAACCTTAAAATTGTTAATGAATAAACTTAACGATAATAATTTATATGATATTTTTTTAAAGGGGTTAAAAAAAACTGAAGAAATTAAATATACCTTTACAAAGTTTTTGGAGTCTTTGAATATAACTTTTAGTAAAGTTTCAAATATGTTAGCTTACGCATTCTTAGTACCAATTTTACCTATGTTATATAAAATTGAGCAAGCTGGTTTTAATTCGTCGGAAATTAAAGAAATGGCGATTAGAATATCTTCTTTTGGTGTTATAACAGTTTCATCTATAGTAATTAGAGATATCCTATCTAAAATACTTAACAGATTTAAACCAAAGCAGTAATTTTTATTACTAACTTATCACTACCACGTTTAACTCTATGGTAAACACCTTCAGGTATTATAAAACTATCACCATCATTCATTTTAACGGGTAATTCATTATCTAATTGGAGTTCCCACCCATTACCTTCTATAATTTCAACTAAACGGTCTTCTTTATCTCTATGCCAAACAAGTTCTTCGGTTAATACGTCTTTATTAAATGTTCTAATTCTACTCTCCCCAACTATAGATTCTTCAAATGGGTGTTCATCAGTTACGCCCTCAATTGCAACTGGTAATACGTCCCACTCATCACTATTTAAACTCATAGACTCTATGGTATCTCTAACCATATTATATACTTGAGGCCAAACCACTCTACGTTCGGAGTATTTTAACGTTGGTGAAATACCCACCATAATTTTATTAGGTATAAATCCACCTCTGAATTCAATATCAACTATTTTCATATTATCGACAGATTTGATATCCATTGTATCAAGTTGTCGATTAATAATCTTCTTTAAAATTTCTATATCTTCCATTACCAAAATCTACCCGGGACATTCTTCCCAAAATCTTTATGTGCTCTACAAGCCCAATATCCGGCCTTGGTTTTATCTTTTTTCTTATCACATCTATGTCTAGCCGCAAATGACTTTCTAGCTCCGGTATCGTTCCAATTAGCACTCATATCGGGTGAACCGTAAGAAACTTTTTTAATTTTACCTGTTGATGGATTCTTAACATAAACATACCACTTTTTAGGTCCACCTGTTTTAGGTTTATTTAAACTAACATCCTTACCTTTATACTCGGCCTCCGAAATCATTGGTACTTCTAAGTAAATTTCTTCACCCGTGGTTAATTTAACTATTTTACCAAAATCACTTTCAATTATTTCTAATTCTTTTTCATTTAACCTTATTAGGTTTTTATTATATAGTTCTCTAACCTCAAAAATTAAGTCGAAGAACTTTTTGGAATTTGGTCTGAAAACGTTTTCAGTTAAAAATATTTGGTTTTTTAAATGGTAATCCAAATTATCGGACACTTTATTATTTTCTGTTAATCTCATTAGTTTAAGGTATATTGATAAATAGTATGTTTTAATTTTATAGATTAAGTAACATATCCAATAATTCCTGTTGTGGAAACATATCAAACTTAGTACTTCTACAATTAGTGTGTGACCACAGACCTTTAGTGTTAGTACACATTGACACGCTACACTCATCAAATGCCTTTGCACCTTTCTCCCTTACTAATTCAGGTAAACCTTTTCGTATATCAATACCATCTCTATCTCCAATATATCTCAATAGTTTTTCTAACTCAGAAATTTGCTTATCACTGTACTTGTGCCAGTATTTAAAACCTCTAAATTCCTCATCTAACTCAACCACTTGACTTGGATGAGCTTCAGTACCAACATAAGTATAAAACTTGCCGGATGTCTTCTTTATCCATGTTTTACTACCGTTAATTCTTTTGTAATAACCACCTTCAGTTAGATACCCAAAGTTATTAACTTCGATACCAACAGAACCCCTATGCATTATATTGTTACCAATACCTAAATGCCAACCATATCCACCTTCCGGAAACGCTTGTACCGTAACCCCATCAAATTCATCATCATTATTTGTTATTTTCTGACCACCTAACACAAATTCTGTGGCAACTCTACCTCTATTATCTCCCTCCCAATTTTTAATCGTATTGTAAGGGTTATTCCATCCCGCAGTATGATGTATAAAAATCCAGTCTTTTTCCTCATTTGTCGTATAATATTCATTTTTTGACATATGTGACTTATTAATTACTATGTCAAAGTCTTCCGGTACAACCGGTTCTTCCATTTCATCTGTAGTAATTATCCCTAACTGATACGCTTTGTCCCACGTATTTTTACCCACAATACCATCAGCAACTAAACCATTAACTCTTTGAAATTCTACTGTTGATTTATGTGTTAAATTACCAAAATCCTCATCAACTTTATAATTATATAATTGTAAATTTTTTAAAAATTCTTGCCAATAAGACACTATTAAACCTTTATTACCTTTCTTTATCGTTTCCATAATTTATATTTTTAATATAAATATTTAGTTATTACTTAAAATTAACATTTACATATTACACTTAAAAGATTTATTTTATGATACACATATATTTATAGTAAAAAAAAAACATGATTATAGCGGAGATAACACCAACGGCACAACAAATAATAACCTACACACCATTTAGTTCGGAAACGGTGTCCTTAACTCATATGATTGTATGGTGTAGGAATTACACACCGGGAAGTGACGATAACATCTTCACAACACAATTCGGTGTACCAATACTTAATAAAGAAGGTGAAATGATAGATATTACAGTAGGTGCTCAACAAGGAGTCCCACTAACACAAGCAGAGTTATCAACATGGGGTTCTAATGACGAATCTTTATATACTATAGTTGCAAATAAGTTAGGTCTTACGATAACATCCTTTACAGTTACATAATTTGTCATTTTGACAGTATTTTTTTACTAAACCTGACTTTGTGTCAGGTTTTTTTATTTGGTATAATTTTGTTAGTATACTTGATGTAATAAAATAAAATACATATACTTTAACAAAATTAAAAACATTATGGGAAAAATTATTGGAATTGATTTAGGCACAACAAACTCTTGTGTATCAGTTATGGAAGGTTCAGAACCTATCGTAATACCTAACTCTGAGGGGAAAAGAACCACCCCGTCAATAGTAGCCTTTCTTGAAAACGAAGGTGAAAGAAAAATTGGTGACCCGGCAAAACGACAGTCCGTTATGAATCCGGAAAAGACTATTTATTCAATTAAAAGATTTATGGGTTCGACTTACGACGAATCAAAAAGTGAAATTGGTAAAATGTCTTATAAAATCTCTAAAGGGGATAATAACTCACCTAGAGTTAATATCTCAGATAGAAGATACTCACCACAAGAAATTTCGGCGATGGTACTTCAAAAAATGAAAAAAACCGCCGAAGAATATTTGGGTGAAAGTGTAACTGAAGCCGTTATAACGGTTCCGGCATACTTCAACGATTCTCAAAGACAAGCAACTAAAGAAGCGGGTGAAATTGCAGGATTAAACGTTAAACGTATAATCAACGAACCAACTGCAGCCGCATTAGCTTACGGTATGGATAAAAAAGGTGGTGACAAAGTTATTGCCGTGTTTGATTGTGGTGGTGGAACTCACGATGTATCAATACTTGATTTAGGTGACGGGGTGTTTGAGGTACTATCAACAGACGGGGACACACACTTAGGTGGTGACGATTTTGACAATATTATTATCGACTTCTTAAAATCGGAATACAAAAATCAAAATGGTTTCGACTTATCTAATGACCCGGTCGCAATTCAAAGATTACGTGATTCAGCTGAAAAGGCTAAGATTGAACTTTCATCAAGTCCTGAAACTGAGATTAATTTACCTTACTTAAGTGCTGATTCAACAGGTCCTAAACATTTAGTAACAAAGTTAACAAGAGCCAAATTCGAACAATTAACTGACTTACTAATTAAACGAACCATAGAACCTTGTAAAACTGCTATGAAAAGTGCTAATCTTAAAGTTAGTGATATTGATGAGGTAATTTTAGTCGGTGGTACCACAAGAATTCCAGCAATTCAAAAAGCGGTAAAAGATTTCTTTGGTAAGGAACCTTCAAAAGGTGTTAATCCGGACGAAGTAGTTGCTTTAGGGGCGGCAATACAGGGTGGAGTATTAAGTGGCGACATTAACGACGTCCTATTGTTAGACGTTACACCATTATCATTAGGTATTGAAACTATGGGTGGAGTATTCACAAAGTTAATAGAGTCTAACACCACAATACCAAGTAAAAAGTCTCAAATCTTCTCAACTGCAGTTGATAATCAACCAACTGTGGAAATTCATGTTTTACAGGGTGAAAGAGCAATGTCGAAAGATAATAAAACGATTGGACGTTTCCACTTAGACGGTTTACCACCTTCTCAAAGAGGTATACCACAAATCGAAGTAACATTCGATATTGACGCGAACGGAATTATAAACGTATCGGCAGTGGATAAGGGTACTAATAAAACTCAATCAATTCGTATTGAATCTTCATCAGGTTTATCTAAAGAAGAAATTGAGAGAATGAAATCGGAAGCTGAAGAAAATGCCGAATCTGACAATAAAATGAAGGAAGAAATTGAAACATTAAATTCTGCAGATAACTTAATTTTCCAAAGTAAAAAAAGTATGGAAGAAATGGGTGATAAAATATCTGAAGATGATAAGGGGGAATTGAATGGTCTGATTGAAAAACTAAAAGATTCTCATTCTAAAAAAGAAATGGAGAATATTAAAACGTATATGGACGACCTAAATTCTAAATTTCAATCTATAAGTCAAAAGATGTATGAAAGTACGTCTGACGATGTACCCGAAGGTGACGGAATCGATGTGGAAGCCTCAGATGTTGAGTTTGAGGAAGTTAAGTAATTTTTAATCCGGAATGTAATGTTCCGGATTTTTTTTATTCATTTGGGTCACATTAAAAAATATTTTACATTTTTGTCGTATTTATAGTAAATTAATATTATTATTATGAAGATAAAAATACAAGAAGGAAAGTTTAATAAAATTGTGGACCATCTTTTAAAAGAAGAAAAAACTTCAAACAAAAAAGAAAGATGTATATCGACCAATGTCGTTTCATTAAATGATATCGTTGGACCACAAAGTGACTATCAAAACTACACTTCAGATTTATATAAAAGAAGTGGGGGTATTAATGGTATTACCGACACTTTAGATATATTAAAAACACTGAGGTTACACCCTGAAATTAAAGATGGGGGTGAACACTTATCTTATGAGTTAATGAATAATTTAAATAATTTCAGAGGTAGAAATTACTTTGATGAAACAAATAGAAATTGTCTTAAATCGATGGATAAAGTAATAGAGTTATACCGCGAAAACGAACATGGTGAAGACTTAGTTAAAGATATACAAAAAGTGTTAGGACATATTGACCCATCACCAAGAGCTAAAGAATACCTTAAAAGGTGTCAAGTTTTAATAAGAGAGAAATAATGATTAATAAGAATTGTACTTGTAACGAAAATTGTCTAACAGAAGAGTGTTCTTGCACTAACTGTGAATGTCAAATGAAATAACACCCCTTTTTTTAAGGGGATTTAGGACCGTTACCGTTGGGGTAACGAATTTAAAAGGGATGTGTCGCTACAATCCCTTTTTTTTATTTACGTATATTTATCGTAAACCTTAATTATGAAAAAAAATAAAATAAAAACCACATGGAATGAAATTAAATGGGTTTTTAGGGAATTAGGTAAATTATATAGTTTAGAAAAATCGTACTTTTCAAAGAAGAGAGTAGAGTCCGGATTGGCATTTATTGTCGGTCAAATAGGTATGATATTTTTCCTATTTAAAAAATACGAATCATTAAGTATGTCTGATTTTATTATGTGGGCAACTTTAGAATTCGCAATCGCAGGTTATTTAGTTAACCAAATACAGAAAGAGAAAAAAATCAATTCATTAGACACCGAAACCGATTTATCTGAAGAAGAAAACCCCACCGAATAAGGTAGGGTTTTAACGAAATAAGTATTCACTTAACTAATAGTAGAACCGTCTTTACGATATATTTCTACAGTCGATGCTTTACCACGATTATCTAAATGGTCGTATACCTCTAACTCTTTTCCTTTATAAAATACTTTGGAGATAAAATCCCAATCACCATCAGGTGTACCTATATCTCCGTGTTGGACACAGAAATCTTTTGCCGTTGGTACTTCATCTGATTCGAACATTTCGAAATCACAAATACCACCTTTATTTTCGTCAAATATTGCAAGTATATTATCAACGTTTTCATTCTTACCTTCACCAGGTATTGATAAATAACCTTCATAAGGGATGTCATCTGCGGAATCACCTAACACTTCGTAGATATCTTCCATGTCAGACGGTTCAAAACTTAAAACTTCGTTATCATCTTCATCTTTAAGTGAGAACCAAAGACCGCTATTATCTAAACCACGAGAGACATGATATAAATCCGGATTGTAAAGGTCATCAACTATACCTTCTATTTCTATATCATGACGAACCTCCCAAAGTTCATCTACCCCATTAACCTCCATTAAATCCTGAATTGATTTAACCTGTTCATCCGTTAGTGAGTGACCTGTTGCTTCAACTTCCCACCCATACATTTCCAATTTATACTTCATTATTGTTTATTTTTTACAAATGTAATAAAAAAATTTGATTAAACAAATTCTATTTCGTTAGTTTTTGGGTCCCACTCCACAGTCATCGGTTTTTGCGTGAAATTATAATCTTCACCCAAGACCGAGACGTTGAAGTAGTGTGTTCCATCGGCAAACTTATAACCATACCCACTATGTATGTGACCACATACGTGTATCTTCGGTTTAATCACCTTTATCTGTTCGGCCAATAACTCACACCCCAAGTTCATAGATTGTCCCACAACGGTGTCCAAATGACCCCATGCAGGTCCGTGAGTAACCACGATATCTATATTATGTGGAATCATATCCCACTTCTCTTTCAACTCCTCACCATTGCGAGGTAGGTTGAATGCCCAATTGCGAAACTCAGGTTGCCACGGAGACCCCCACACCTTAACTGAAGAAGAGTAATCCTCACCAATAACTTCCAAATCATCCTGAAGGTAAGTTATATTGGGGTAGTAACTTATAATGTCTTTAGCTAACATTGGGTCATCCTCAAACATAAAGTCGTGGTTACCCGCAATAACAATTTTATTGGTGTAGTTGTCCAAACTATTAAACCAATCAAAAAAACCATCAACTTCGTGTTCATATCCTCGTGAAGAGAAGTCACCAGCGTGAATCAACAAATCACCACCCGGTAACTGTGAGGTCACCTGATGATGTTTTGTATGTGTATCTGATATGAATGTGATTTTCATCTTGTTATTTTTTTCAAAGATAAACATAATTTTTTAATTATACTTCATTATTCATTTCTATCTGAGTTAAATAAATCTTTCTCTACTAAGTCTTGATTAAGTAGTGTGTTTTTTTTTGTAAGTTTCTTTTTACTTACAACTTTAAATCTCTTTCCCGTGGATTTCATTGTTGGAAACCTACCTTGATTTCCCATACCATCCATATCCATATTATCTACTTGTCCATGTCTAGCATAGTAGTTAGGATAATTTTCTTCTTTGTTCTTTCTCGAACTATAAAATATATTCCAAATAGTGAAGTAAATGTATACAGAAAATATACAAAACCCCACAATAAACATCGCTACATTCATCTTAATCTTCTTTGTCGAATTGCTATGGCAAATAGTAAAATAGTTCCTGCCCAATGAGCCGAGTATTGAGCCTCTTCTGTGTATCCAAATAATCCTAACCCAATAGAATATGACATAGCAATAAACGCTATAATAATAGGATACCATGTGTTTAAAAATTGTTTCATCTGTTTTTTTTTATTAATTAACTTTTATTAATGTCTTTCATAACATCTTTTCTAACTGTTTTCAAATATTTAACTCTCTTTTCCTGACTCACAAATGGAACCGACCAAAATTGTTTTGTTTTAAACCATCTAGACGGTTTCCAACCAAATACGAAGGTGTAGACACCCATAACCAATCTTAACTTAACTGAGTTTAGATATAAAGTTAAAACGGGTATTGCCGGCGCTCCATGTGTGATATATGTTCTAACTTTTTTATCTTTTAAAAATGGTTTAGGGTAAGCATATTTACCAATTATTGGTACAAATTTATATGCGAAACCGGGTGTCATCACTTCATCAAAGAATACTTCCATTCGTGGGGTTAATCTAAACCACCAAACAGGTGATACAAAATAAATTCTATCAGACCAAGTTACCAAGTCCTGATAACTGTTCATCAATTTTTTTCTATCTGCCGAATGAAATTCATCTCTATATAGGTCAATGACCTCAATTTGTTCACCGTCAACATTTAAAGTTTCGTATATGGTCTTATATATACCATTATAACAAAAACTATCCTTGTTAGGGTGACCAATAACTATTAAATTCTTCATATCTTTATTTTATTATAGTTAGAATATTTTATTTAATCAAGAAATTCAAATAAATATTCATTCTTTATTTTAGCGGATAGAGGGGGAGTCGAACCCCCAATTAACCAATTCCCACGTTCCTAGTTGCGTAGGTACCAGGCTCTATTCTTGTTTTAAACGGTATTCCCTATGATTGACCGACCTCAGCGAACTGAGTTCCCACATTGCCATAAATTTACTTTTTCACCTGGCGTCTATCCGATATAGTTCTTATTAGGGGTGGTCGCGTTGCCATCAGGCCACCTAATATTTAATTGAGTACGATATCAAATACTCAAACAGAACTAAACTATTTTTTTAAATTTATTCTTAGTAACAAATTTGAATCTATTATATAATCCATTATATTTTTTTAAATTACCTTCTTTAGTGACATTCCATTTATTAATAAATAAAGAAAATAATTTATCACAAACTAATAAATGTTCCATTGTTTTAGACGATTGTAATACTTTTAGTACCCAATGAAACTCGTCAATTTCGTTATTTAAAATATTAGTCATAATTTATAATTGTCGTTGTTTTTAATTGTTTGATGGTACAAATATACAATAAAAATTAACGTAACCAAACTTTTCTATTATATTTTTTAATTTATATTTATCAATATGATATATGATTTAGTTTTAGAAGACATCCTCAACAACACCCTTAAAAATGATATCACCCATTTATATGGTAACGATTCCGAAATTAAAGTTAACTACTTCAAATATTCAACTAACACCTCGAAATACATAATTGACTGTACTTTAATGATTAGTGAAATAGAAAACAATTTCGAAAATCACCCGTATGGTTTACACTTACTTATTGAGGAGTCCTTAAAATGTATTGCCTTCACCGAACCATATATAATTTCTTCATCGGTTAAATTAAATAAAATATAATTTCACTTATTTTAATTGACATTACAATTTAAAGTAACTATATTTTAATCATAAATTAAATATTATTATTTTGACCTTTCATTTAGGAAATAAATTCATATAATTAAAAAAAACAAATATTATGTTAAAATCAAAACAAGGAGACACCGTAAAGGTAAATTACACAGGAAAACTAGAAGATGGTACAGTTTTCGACACATCATTAACTGAAGGTAGAGCACCAATAGAAGCTAAGTTGGGTGAGGGTCAGCTAATTAAAGGTTTCGAAAACGCACTATATGATATGTCAGAAGGTGAAAAGAAAGTAGTTGAGATATCACCTGAAGAGGCTTATGGTGACGTAAAAGATTTTATGGTTAGTGAAGTACCATTAACTCAATTACCTGAACAGGTTAAAGTTGGTGAGATGTTACAAGGCCAAGGACCACAAGGCCCTGTTAATGTTAAAATCATTGAGATTAAAGAAGAGGTTGCCGTAGTAGACGCCAATCATCCATTAGCAGGTAAAAAACTAATATTCGATTTAGAATTAGTTGGCATAAATTAAATTTAATCGGCATTGACCATAATAAACAATAAAAAAAGGAGATTCAATCGAATCCCCTTTTTTTTATGGTCTTTATATTACACTTTTAATTAAAAAAAAGAAGATAATATATAAGCTAATTTATATCCAACAAACGCTCCGATTGCGGTTGGAACAGGGAAAACTATAAATTTACCTAAACTTGTTACATATTTTGGTCTATTAACTACTCTACCCAAAAAGAAATAATAAATCATGTAACCCAATAGTACTAAAATATCTATCCTCTCAGCGATAAACACCACTAAAATTGCACCAAGTAAACCAAACACAAAATTATCAACAACGGCTGAAAATAATTCTTTTGAAGGTGTATCCCTAAATTCTTTTTGTATTGTTTTTAAACTCATCTTTGTTTTGATTTAATAGTCATATTCGTTATCATTATATTCCACTTTTTTTTCAACGGGTATTTCATCTACACCATCAACATATGTGGTTTCATCATCGGCCCATTCATCCGGTTCATTATAAGTAATCATCATCATTTTATTTTTTTATTTGTGATATTAAAAGCTTATATTTAAGATTCCATTTCGAAATTTCTTCTTTATATCCTTGTTTAATTAAATCTTGTTTTTCAAGTTCTTTTCTAAGTTCTTTATTTTCTTTCTCAAGAGAATCTATTTTAATTTCGTATAATCTTCTATGTTCCATTTTAATTATTTATTATTTTACTTATTTTTCTCGCTATTTCTCTAAACCAATGTTTACCATGTCCTCGTGTTGTTTCAGCCGCAGTACCTATTCTAATACCACTTGTTTCAATAAAACTTCTTGGGTCATTGGGTATTCCATTCTTATTAACAGTAATACCGTTTTCTTCTAACATATCCGCAATCACTCTCCCACTGTGTTTTTTACTTGATAAATCAATTAAAATTAAATGTGAGTCCGTACCATCAGTTAAAATTGGTATATTATTATCCTTAAACACGTCACACATGTGTTTTGCGTTTTCTTTTACTTTTAAACAATACTCCTTAAACTCTGATGTATTAGCCTCAATGAAACACTGTGCCTTCGCAGCTATTATATGCATTAACGGACCACCTTGTGTCCCCGGAAATATAGCTCCATTTATCTTTTTTGTGTAATCTGAATTATTCCATATAATTATACCCCCTCTTGGACCTCTAAGTGTTTTATGAGTTGTTGAGGTTACCACATCGGCGTACTCAATTGGGTTTGGATATTCACCACCCGCAATAAGACCTGAATAATGAGCCATATCAACTAATAAAATAGCACCTACTTCATCAGATATTTCCCTAAACTTTTTCCAATCGATTATCCTTGAGTACGCACTTGCTCCCGCGATAACCATTTTAGGTTTAACCTCTAACGCTTTAGTTCGTATATCATCATAGTTTAAATAACCATTTTCATCCACACCATATGAATGGGCATCATATACTTTACCTGAAATATTAGGTTTACTTCCATGAGATAAATGACCACCACTCGATAAGTCCATTCCAAGTATTACGTCACCAGGTTTTAGGAATGCTTGAAATACTGCGGTATTTGCATTTGCCCCACAATGAGGTTGTACATTAGCATAATTACAGTTATATAATTTTTTGAGTTCTTCAATGGCCAATGTCTCAACCTCGTCCATATGTTCACACCCATTATAATATCTCTTATTCGGATATCCTTCAGCGTACTTATTAGTAAAAATAGAACCAGCTAACTCCATAACTGAGTCACTTGCGAAGTTTTCACTCGCAATTAGTTCAATGGTTTCTGACTGTCTATCCTTTTCTCTATGTAATATTTCTGATATTCTTTTATCCATTTTTGTTTTAAGGTTTTAAATTTATTTTAACACCAATTAATTGGACAGAGGCGCTTTTATTGTTGGGTGACATTCATAATTATTAATTTCATAATCAAACTCCCCATTAAGTATATCCACATTTGATAGTTCGATAGTCGGTAATTCATATGAGTTTCTATTTATTTGTTCGTTCGCTTGGTCCATATGATTTAAATATAAATGAGTGTCACCTAAATTCCCAATTATTTCACCTGGCTCTAAATTTGTTTCTTCACATAATAAGAGTAATAGAGTACCGTAGGACGCAATGTTAAATGGTAACCCTAAGAAAGTATCTACTGAACGTTGATTCCACATTAGAGATAACTTACCATCGTTTACATAACATTGGAATCCATAATGACAAGGTGGAAGAACTACGTCATCCAACTCACTAACATTCCAAGCAGACACCATCAATCTTCGACTATTCGGATTCCTATTTATATTTTTAATTAATTCTTTGATTTGGTCTTTACCATCCCAATCTCTCCACTGCTTTCCATAAATCGGGCCTAGCTCACCCCACTTCTCAGCAAACTTATTACTTATTTTAATGTTATCAATAAATTCTTTTTGTGATAATGAATGGTCATGGGGTGGATTACATTCAATATCTGCATATCGTTTATAAGCATCACCATTCCAAATATTACAACCGTTGTCAACTAAGTACTTAATGTTAGTATCTCCTTTTAAGAACCACTTAAGTTCAGTCATCATAGTTTTAACCGCAATCTTCTTTGTGGTTAGTAGAGGAAAACCATCCGACATTCTATGTCTGATTCTCATCCCAAATTTAGACAAGGTACCTGTCCCTGTCCTATCACCCTTTTTCTTCCCATTATATAAGAGTTCACCTAAAATACCTCTGTATTGTTCATCTAATCTATTCATATTTTTCTATATTAGTCCGTTCCTTTTCCATATTTATCCTCATCACCACAATAAATAGGTGGTGGTCCGGTCCAATTAGGTTCACTATAATAAGGATTTGGTGTATACATTGGAATATTAGTCCTCTCACTTTTTAACAAAATAACAGCCTCTTTAGCTGTAATATGTTTATTTTCTAATAATCTTTCTACTATTTCCGCTTTACTCATGACATTTAATTATTTTTTTCTTAACCATTTATTTTCACTGTTTAACTTAAATTCACCCATAAAATATTCTTCTTTATCCCATTCCTTAGGTGATATTATAGATAGAACGTCTTCAACCCCAAAGTTATATAAAAAATACGATTTACCAACTATTGGTTCAAAACCAAATTTAGATTCCCAAACCATAATAGAATCATTATATTCTTCATATAATTTTTTAACTTGTTCTACAATTTCATTTTTCTCCTGATTAAACGTATCCATCATCTTTTTAGATGATTTTTCTCTAAACAATGGGACGTTAGGGACCTCAAACACGGCAGAACCTAAACTAGTTGGGTATTCTAAACTCTTAGAATAATACCCTTTTTCTTTGGACCATACAACTAAATCAGGTTTTTTACCCTCCATACTATTACCGTTTTTGGAATGATAAAGATAATTCTACTACGAATATATGTACTTTAATTCCCCAAGCTGCCGTATGCCGACCTGGTCTAAGAAAAGTTCTTTTATTATACCATACCTTTATAGTAGGAATGATAAAAAAATCTTTCTTACTTATTTTACCTTTCTTCTCTCTGATAAACCATTTACTCATTTCACTCATTTTATATCTTATGTTTAATATAAGGAAATATATTTAAAAATTTCATATAAATCAACATAATTTATGTTTGTTACTTAGTTTTATTTAAATTATATTTGTATTCAAATCAATAAACACATAAAAAAATAAATTATGAATTACGGAAAAGAATTCCAAAAATACGCAATGAGTGACCATAAAATTTCTTCATTGGAAATGGACCAATATGGTGAATTAGTTAAAGGGTCTATGACACCTTACATTTTAGAAGAGAGAGAAATGAGAGCCACACAATTAGATATATTCTCTAGATTAATGATGGATAGAATTATATGGGTTTCAAGTGATGTTAATAGTAAAATGGCTTCGATAATTCAAGCACAACTAATGTTCTTAGATACTACGGACACTCAAGATATAAATTTATATTTAGATACTCCGGGTGGTAGTGTACTTTCAGGTCTTGGTATTAGAGATACAATGAACTATGTTAAATCCGATATCTCCACTACTAATGTTGGTATGTGTGCCTCTATGGGTTCAATATTATTATCTTCAGGTACAAAAGGTAAACGTAATTCTTTAATATTTTCTAAGGTTATGACCCATATGGTTAGTCATGGTACTCAAGGTAATATTCAAGACACAAGGATTAACCAAATTGAAGCCGAAAAGTATAACTATATGTTATTTAAAATATTATCTCAAAATTCCGGGAAGAGTTTTGATGAGGTTTACGAATTATCACGTAATGATAAATGGTTTAACTCAGATGAAGCCAAAAAGTTTGGTTTGATTGATAATGTGATTGGTATTGATAATAACCCAACAATCACTGAAATGATGAAAGGTTTTGACTCTTATTACAAAAAAGAGGTGATGAAACGAAACTCATAGGTGTAAAATAAAAAACCCCCTTAGTAGGGGGGTTTTGTTTTTAAGATTTTTGAACTGATACGACCTTAAGTCCGTAATTATCCTCAAACCATTTCTTTAATAATTCCTGAAACATACTTTCACCAAATGCCCTTATTAGGGACTCAAATTTCCAAGCGTAATAATTTAACATAGGATATTTATCCGGGTCATCATCACCTTCAAAATCTTTTATGTAAGTAAAAATCCATTCATTATCTTCGTAATCTAATTCTTCATCTAAATAGAATTCTAATGTTTCTTGGTCAAAGTATTGACCATTATCCATATATTCGTGAAAGTTAAGAATAGGTTCAATATCAGAATATTCACTCATAATATTTTTAAAGGTGTTGGAAAGTTTGTTCTCGTTAATTATTAACTTCATTCCCTACTCGGTTATCTCCTTTGTTTTATTTTTTGAGATTATCGACCATATACCACCAATAAGGGTTAAAGTACCACCGATTATTTCTGTGATTAATGTCTCATCAACGAGACCTTTAGCTACTACAACACCACCAACAAAAGTTAGTATGTGTCGAATGATTCCCATTACCTGTTCTATTTTCATTTTTTTATTTTTTTATTTTTTTATTTTTTTAGATATAAAATTAACTAATATATCCCAATTTCTAGTTGCGAATACCCCGAATGAAAATCCTGCGAATATTTTATATCCGAAAGACCACAATACTAAACCTAAAATAAGACCTAATATACCTTCAACACCGTTAGATATTAACCAACTTTTTATTCCATTAAATAATTTTTTTAATTTTTCCATAATAATTGTTTTACTATAAGTATCCGTTTTTTTTAAAAAAGACTAAACTAAGTTAACATCATTTGACCACCATTTTAGAATGTAATTCTACAGTAAGACCCATTAGATTATATAATTCTAACCATATCTCATTCATAATATCTTCCTGTCTAGATGTTAGATACTGTTTATCCTCATCCACCGGGAAATATATTACAACAACTGGTTGAGAAAAACCCTTGAGTGGTGTGTCAACATTAATTTCATTAGATAAGTGGTCAGGTGGTAAAATTTTTATATTTGATACCTCATCAAACTTAAGATTATCTAATAAACCCTGAGCAATATCTAAGAATTTACCATATTGT
>Ga0233415_10000035_pt1 | contig 61143 bp, 71 predicted proteins | sample Na_anoxic_12_MG_FD_188631 | JGI IMG/M metagenome (GOLD analysis project Ga0233415, IMG submission 188631) | Seawater microbial communities from Saanich Inlet, British Columbia, Canada - Na_anoxic_12_MG | ecosystem: Environmental > Aquatic > Marine > Inlet | place: Canada: British Columbia...
TCCATTGCTATTAGTGCCACTACCATTGCTATTAGTGCCACTACCATTGCTATTGGTTCCGCTACCATTGCTATTGGTGCCACTACCATTGCTATTAGTGCCACTACCATTGCTATTGGTGCCACTACCATTGCTATTGGTTCCGCTACCATTATTGCCATTTCCATTGCTATTAAAACCTTCATAACTATATAATACTCCATTAATATATGGAGTATTTTCATAGTATTCTCTAATACTAGGAGAAAAAACTATTAATAATATAGTTATACATATTAATATAATATCAATAATGTTTATACATTTATTATTAAATATATTCATATACTATAATATATATATATATTATATATAATCATTCCATTCTCCTTCAGCCTTAAACATTGGAACTTTATTTAATATAATAGGGGCATAAAAATCATCTGGTTTTTCTTCTTGTTCTTCTACTAATTCGTCTTCTTCTTCATCTTCTTCATCTTCTTCATCTTCTTCATCTTCTTCATCTTCTTCATTAATACTTGTCATATTAATATTCAAGTATTCATAAGTATTTTCATAAAAATTTAAGCAAGTATAATAAGTAATTATTATAAGTATAAAAAGAATAACTAATGTATATAGTTCCATATAATTTAACTCATATATTTTATATTATTTAATAAAATATAGTCATATGTTAATATATGAAAGAATATTTTAAAAATTTAAATTATTTTACCACTTCACGGTCATACTTTTGGGTCATCTTCTGATACAGGGTCAGTTGATTCAGAAATACTAACTGATTCAACTTTATTCTTAAGCCAAGGGTCAACTTCTTGCAAAGTATCTTTTAGAGAAGAATCTAGACTGGTGGTCTCTTCAACCTGTTCTTCATCCTGCCCTTCATCCTGCTCTTCATCCTGCTCTTCTTCAACAACTTCTGAAACACTATTTTCACCAGATTCAGCATCTGCTAATTTTGCTTTTTCTAATTCTTCCTGTTTATTTTTCTCTTCTTCTTCTTTTGCTTTTGCTAATTCTTCGGCAGCGCGTTTTAGCTTATCTCTTTTATCTTCTTCATATAGAATATCTTTATTAACTGCATTTTCCTTATAACCTTGCATTAGTTCTTGTAGACCATCATTGATGAATTTTTCATCTTCAATTTTATCAGCAATCGGGTTAAATGGCAACCAATATCCAACTTGTCCAACAAAGACATGGAAAGAACTATCTTTCTTTTGTAATCTCATTGCTTTAGTATCTGCTTCTTCTTTCGTAGAATAAACTCCTCTAACTTTTAAACCTCTAATATTTGTTTTTAAAGTATTTTCTTTTACAAAATCTTTTTCAATGTCATCATGATATTTATATTGAAAATCTAAATAGTGTTCATAAAATTTCTTAAAATCTTTATCTTGTTCTTTGGCAATAGATTGTAAAAACTTGGCTGTTTTAAAAGCTTCTTTATTTTGTATTACGTCTTCAGGTTCTACAAATGATAGTAAACAGAAGTTTTGTCCGCTAACTGGTTCATCAACTTCTAGGAAATCTTGTTTTTCTTCAGCCATCTTAATATATTTAGTATATATATTAATTTTAAGTCATTTTAAACTTAAATTAAAATAATATAATAATTAAATGTATTTAAATAAAAATAATATAATGAAATATCTATTACAATTAATTATTGTTGCAGTTACAGTTCATACATTATCTCCTTGCAAAATTAAGGTTCAAACATCATTATTAGTTGGTTTAATATCTGCATCTTTATTTGCTATAATAGATACATATTTCCCTATGGTAGTTTATAAAGATAAGTTTGATAATAGCAAAATTACTTTATAATTTTAATATTTATAAAAGTATGGATAGCTATATATTACGAAAAATAAAAAGTAAGAGAGGTAATAAATATAAATATGAATATTATGATGAAAGAAATAAAAAGATATCTTCTGAAAAAGCGAAAAAATATTTAAAAAAAATATATATACCTCCTGCTTATGATGATGTGAAAATAAATAAAAAGAAATCTAATATTCTAGCTATAGGAATAGATAATAAAGGAAGAAAACAATATACATATGATAAAAAGTCAACCGAAAAGAATTCAAATAATAAATTTAAAAAATTAGCAAAATTTGGTAAAGATTATAAAAAAATAATAAAGAAAATTGATATAGATTTTTATACTGGATTAGATAACAAAGATAAACAGATTGCAATAATTCTAAAAATTATAATGGATTGTAATTTTAGAATTGGAAATGATAAATATGTTAAAGATAATAATTCATATGGAGTAAGCACATTAGAAAATCAACATATTAAAGTTAAAAGGGATAAAATAATAATAGATTTTATAGGTAAAAAAGGTGTTAGAAATGAATGTGAAGTCAAGAATAAAAAGATAATCAAAACCTTGAAAAAGAAAAAAAAATTAACAAATAAGAAAGACCGTATATTTACTTATAGAAAAGATAACAAATATTACGATATTAAGTCTAAAGATGTTAATAATTACCTTAAAAAATTAGGTAATTATACAACTAAAAATTTTAGAACTTGGGGGGCAAATCTAAATTTAATAAATGAATTAATTAAGAAAAATAATAATAAAAAACATTTACAAATATCCATAGATGAAGTTGCAAAAAAATTGCATCATACACCAGCAATATGTAAAAAAAATTATTTAGATTCTAAATTAATTAAATTTTATGAGGTAGATCATGGGAAATTTATTAAATATTTTAAAAATGGTGATATAGTTAATTTATATACAAAGTTTTTAGAAGATAATTATTAATATAATTTATACTTATATTTACCTGAATCAAGTTTAACACGTTCACCCATGATATCGCCAGGGACATTATTATCAATAATAGAATAAATCTTTTGTGGATTTTTTCCTTCAATTACATAATATTTTATATTTTTGTGTTTAATCTTTTTATAAACAGGCTCATCATCTGAATCTTCATTTGATGATTCTTCCTTAGACTCTGGTTCTTCCTTAACCTCTGGTTCTTCCTTAGACTCTGGTTCTTCCTTAGACTCTGGTTCTACCTTAACCTCTGGTTCTACCTTAACCTCTGGTTCTTCCTTAGACTCTGGTTCTTCCTTAGACTCTGGTTCTTCCTTAGACTCTGGGATAATCTCATCATATAGAGAAGCTACTGCTAGTTCATCAGCAAATCTATTACCAATTGTATCTTCATCATCTCCATCTGTATGAGCTTTAACATGTTTAATATCTACATTATTGTATTTTTGAAATAGTCCATATGCCTCCTTTATTAATTCAATATTAGGAATTACTCCTTTCTTCTTTTTCCAATTATCATTATTATATTTTTCACCTGTATATGTACACCAACCAATTGATACTTCTGAATCAGTAAATATCATTACCTTATCACCCTTTTCAATTTCTTCTTTACAAATATTAAATACTTCTATAATTGCAGATATTTCTGCTACATTATTAGTGTGTTTACCAGTAATACGTCTAGATACATTTCTTTTGTCATTATTGCCAAAATATACTCCTATACCCGCTTTAGCATTTTTTTTTCCATTATTTTTGCAAGCTCCATCTGTATATACCTTAACATCTGGTTCTACCTTAACCTCTGGTTCTCCATCATCTCCATCATCTGTTTTTTCTGATACAAATTCTAATATATTTTTTATGTCTTCATCATCTAATTCTGTTCTTTTTTTCTCTGATTCACTCAATTCATCTGAGTTATCTTCTTGTTCTACTTTAACAACAGGTTCTAACTTATCTTCTGTTTCTAACTTATTTTCTGGTTCTACTTTAACATCTGGTTCAATTATAATTAAATCTATATTATTTTTAATTTTACCTTTATCTTTCGACTTATTTTCATATTTCTTAATTTTTCGTTCGAGTTGTTCAATATATTGATCTTTCTTTTCAATTTCATTTGCTTGACTAACTACAATTGATACTTTGTCATTACAAATTTTTTCTTCTTCTTGAGCAATTTTTTCATCTTGCCATTTATTAATCATGCATTCATATTCATAACATTTTTTATTAAGACCACTTATAATTTTTTCTTTATCTTTCAGTTCTTCTAATTGTAATTTATTTTGCATATTTAGTTCATCTACTAATTCTTTGCCTTTATTTGCAGTACCTTTGTTAGTATCAATTGCTTCACTATACGAGTGAACCAATTCATCAACTAATTTAATTAATTCATATCGTGCTTCAGCTACAATCATAGTAATATATCTCTTTTATTAATTATTTTTTATATATATTTTCAAATTAAAAATAAAATATAATTTATATTATGGATAATAAAAGTAAATGTTCTCCAATTAAAGGGAATAATTGCATTACTTGTATAGATGAAGATATAATTAAAGATATTGCAATTATATTTAATAAAAAAATGAATGGGGATATAGATATAACTAAGTCACCTAAATCTATACACAAAAATATACTAAAGATATTGAAAGATAATAATAAAAATAGTAATGAGACAGTATTATTAAGTATGAATACTATTATTGAGGAGCTACCTAAGGAAAAATTAGAAAGATTTACAAATAGTTTTAAACCCAAGATGCCAAAAGGGTGGGAAAATAATAAAAATGAATGGTTAAGCAATATTGATATTGAAAAAGTATTAAAACAATATTCTGAAGCTTATCCAGAATTCCACCTTCATGGACCAACTGCTATAGATTTTAAACTAAAGGAAGGAAATATATGTAAGGTTGACGACTTATGTAAGTTTAATTTAAAGAATCATTTAAATAATAAAGAAACAAAATTAGGATTTGTATTTAATACAGATCCACATAATGAATCGGGCGAACATTGGATTAGTTTATATGTGGATTGTAAGGGTGTAAACTTAAATGTTCCAACTATATATTTTTTTGATTCAACAGGAGATCCTCCACCAAAAGAAGTCGAAGAATTAATAAATATTATTATAGAACAGGGTAAAAAAGAAAATATAAATTTTACATATTTATGTAATGATATACAACATCAAACAGGTAATACAGAATGTGGTATATATACAATTCATTTTATAATATATATGGTTGAAGAGAAAGATTTTTATGATTATATTAAAAAGAAAAAATCAGATGAATATATTGAAAAATTTAGAAATATATTTTTTATAGAATAATAGTATATGGAACAAAATTTAAGATCTTTTTTAGCAACACAACAAACTTGTCAACCATGCCCTTCTTGCGACCCTGAATCACCATTATTATCAAGACAATTTGGGAATATGTTTGATGACTTGGGTTTAACCAGAAATAATATGGTCGAAGAACTACATCCCGAACCATATAACCCTTCAGCACAGGGAACTATGCCTTACAAACCAAAAAAATCAAATAATTTAAATACAAGACAAGTTTCAATTGCTCAGGTTCTTGAATATGAAAGTATTATAAATAATAAAATTAGAGAATTAACCAAGAATAATTTAAATTTTAATCCTAATACTAAGTTTTTACCAGGTCATTATACGAATTTTGTATCCTAATTAATCTAAAATAAAAATATTATATAATATATAATAAAATGAAAGGTGGAGCTTGGGGCGAAGATATTCTTAAGTATTCGACGATGATATTTGCATTCTTATTTGGTATTGGTGTAGCTATATTAGGTATATGGACTATATTTAATATATTCAGAGCTGGTTGGGGCGCTGCTGGCCCCGATTCGTGGGGTGTCTTAATGGGCAATAAAAATAATTCCAATGACCGTAAACGCCGTGGTAATAGAAATGGTAATGGCAATAGAAATGGCAATGGAAATGGCAATGGCAATGGCAATGGCAATGCTCCAGTCCCAGCACCAAATGATCCATCGCCAAATGATCCAAATGCAGTATTTGAAACGTTTGCTTCTGTTTAAAATACCGCGTTATACATAAATATATTTAATATTATTTTTTAATATGAGTTCTTTATATGATAAATTTCATAGTGATAATAACATAAATCATTTATATCAATTATTAGATGATTTAATTAAGAAGAATACAGGTACAAATATAATAAATAACATGGATTATTTTAATTATTTTAACAATAAATTAAGGGAAATATTTATACAGACTAGATCAACTGATTTACCAACTATAAACAAAGAAGTTTTAAAATCTGTATTAGGTCATTTTTTAAAAGATATAAAACAAAAAAATGAAAATATTAGTCATTCAAAGATAAATTTTATGAAATTTAAAGAACAAACTAAAAAAATAACAAGTGAAAATAATTCAAATATGAAAACATCAGACAAAAAAACACCCATAAAAGAAGCACCTGTAAGAGAGACGTCCGTAAGAAAAACACCCATAAGAGAAACACCAATTAGAGAAACACCTATAAGAGAAACACCATTAAGGGAAACACCTATTAATAATAATGAAGAATTATCATTTGAAGACCTACTTTCTAAAAAAGAAAAGAAAAAACCTGAAGTAGTAAAAATGGATAATAAAACAAATGATGGCGAAGAAGAAGATATTATGAATATATATAATAATTTTGTTCAATCTAGAGAAATAATACCAGGTGATAATAAAACCAATGATATCAAAGTAAAAACTACACCACAAGTCATAGAAACACCCATCAGAGAAACACCCATCAGAGAAACACCCATCAGAGAAACACCCATTAATCAACCAGAAGTTAAAGAAACACCCATTAATCAACCAGAAACACCTATTAATACTATAAATGATTTCAAAGATATCTTAGATAATAAACCAAAAGAAACAAATATTTCAATGAGTTTTAAAGATATACATAGTACAAATTTTAAAGAAAATATTATAGTTTCATCATTTTCTAGAACAAATAAAGAAGATTCTAATTTATATAATTTTAAGATATCTAATGTAAAGCAAATTCATAAATTTGTTAGATGTATATTACCAATTGAAAATACATTACATTTTACAATACCTATTCTTAAATTAAGTATTCCAGAATTAGAGTTAAATATACACATGTATTGTATTAAAACTTATGATTTTAATAACTATAAATATGCAGTATATGAACCAGAAGAAAATGATATTAATAATGTTAAGACAAATAGTGGTGAATTATCCATAGATATAACAAGTATATATGGAAATATTAATTATATGTCTGATATAATTAAGGGCAAAATAGAAAATAATGAAGATGGTAAATATGTTAAAATTAAAAATATATCAAAAATAAAAGAAAATGATATTATCAAAGTAAATGATAAATATATAAATGTTACAAGTAATCTAGTTACTATAAATGAGGATGATATAATAATTGAAAATCTAAATGATATAAGTGAAGAAGATGTATATATAGTAAATATGAATTTACAGAGTGTGTTGATATTTAATTAGAATCTTCATTATCCAAGACATATAAGTTTTTATTAACTATAAATATTGGATCGAGATTTATATCACTAAATTCAAGTTCTTCTGATATAGAATATGGAAATATTTTTAAAATTCTATTAGTTTCACTTTCAATTGGCATATAAAAGAAGTCTTCTGTAATATTATATTTAACCTTATAACCAATAAGGTTACTTTCTTTTAATAACTTAGATAATGGTGGAAATGGAATATCAGTTTCATCAACTCTTAAACTATCTCTAATATTATCTAATATAATATGGTCGATTGTATATAATTCTTGAAATACAGATAATTTAGTTCCCATTTTTTTATCTAACTCATGTCCATCTAACATAAATTTTTGATATATACCTAACTCTATATCAAATATACCTATAAGTTTACCATTTTCCTTAATATATCTGATATCTTTATTATTTTCCTTTTCATTTTTATTTAATTTGGTATATAAAAAGACTTGTTTATCTTCTTGTAGTGCAGAAACAACAAATATATCAGGTGGTAAATATACATTTATTTTAGATTCAAGTTGTTTAATATCAATTTCATTCAATCTCTCACTAGATACACCTGGGAAATATGCTGTTTCATCTTGAAGTAATTCATCAAACTCTAAACAATTCTTATTGATACTAATATCATCTCGTGTATTTTGAATACAATCTACAGATGCTTCTTTAATTAAATCAGTTACTTCCTGAGATATAACATATTTCTTTTCCATTATATTAAATAAATTTTGATCTAGTGTATTTTGAAGTGATTCTGTTTTAATTTTAACTAAATTATTTAACAAATCATAAGTAGTCTTGTATTCAGTTGTTAATAATTCCTTTAATTCTTTATCATTGCTATGTTCTATTTCCGGGATATCCCATATATCTGAATCTTTCAAACCTTTGTAAATATCTATTAATGATTCACCCTCGGGGAAAGCACTTAAGTATAAATATTCTTCAACAGTTCTATCTTTTGGATCTAGTGTATCATGAGATTCTAATCTAATAGCCCTACCAAATACTTGATCAATTCTAACATAATTCCAGTATGGTTCTAAGATATGAACTTGTCTTACACATGTTAATGAAATACCTTCAGCGCCAGCACCAGAAATAATCATAATTTGGATATATTCTCCGTATTTATTCTCAATGTCATTAAAAGCTACTTTATTTAATCTTCTTTCATCTTGACTTTCAGAACCTGTAATAAAAGTATATCTTAATTTTTTAGATTTATCGGTGTCATTAGGATTATATTTAGTATATCCATTGGATTGTAAGATTAATTCAAATATTTCTGATCCAGCATCGCCTCTAAATTCACTATAAAATAGTGCTTTACCAACAGATTTACCATCATCTACATATTTTAATAAATTTTCTAATAATCTATTAAATTTAGGCGAATATTTCTTAAGGTTTGTTTTTTGAATTGATAAACCATCGTCTTCAGCTAATGAAGAATATTCTTTTTCTTTTTCTTCTAAGAACTTAGTTTTATCTTTATCTTTTTTAAGTAATCTAAATTTATCATTATCATATACCATATTACATGCTTGTCTTGTTCTAATGTGATAATCAAATGTATCGCTAGAATACATCTTACTGCGATTCATCTTTATAGTTCTTTCCTTTTCAGTTAGCCATGCAGCTTCATATTTATCAAATTGCCTTTGACTCATAGGACATAATTCAACTTGAATTTTCTTAGAAATTTTAAAATCAGAATAATTAACACCTTGATATACAATATTCTTAGGATTAATAACCTCAGGCATACTTACAATTGAAGATCTATCAATTGGGTAATATGAAACTAAGCCCATTATCATCCTTTTTAATAAACTTTTCTTTTCAGTCGGTATAGTATTGGCATCATCGAAAAAATAATTCATAAATTCATTATTATTTGTTAAATCAGTATTAACATTGTCATTATTTATTGTAAATAATTCTCTATGAACACAAAATTCTGTCTTACCCTTATCATCAAACTTTATTTTTTTTGAACCAGATGAATCATAACCTCCCTTTATTATATTTATTATATCCTCTTCTGGTAAACTTTCAAATGTTTCTTGAGATGGTATAATTTTATCAGGCTTAAATAACTTATGTAATCCATCATATACAATATTTATAAATTCTTTAAAATCATAATCATTATATTTAACTGTATAAACCACTTTACTATCTTTATCCATAACAGATTCAAATCTAGTTGTATTTTTCATAATTGATACACATAGTCTCCCTTGTTTATTTGTAACATTAATTTGATATATTGGTGAAGTCTTATTATAAAATATTTCTTTTAATTTATTATATACTTCTACATTATTATCATTTACATTTATTATAAAATTATAAGTTTTAGTTATTCCTTTAATCATATTAAATAATACAGCAACCTCACTTGGTTTATTTATAATAGGTGTCCCTGATAAACATATTAATTTAATATTTCTTGCATTAATAATCCAATTATAAAATATCCTTGAAGGTCCACTATTATTTACAATTTCTCTTATAAAATTATGAACTTCATCTATAATTATAACTTCATCATTAAAAGGTGAATTAATGTAATATTTTTCTTTATTAATTTTTAGTTTTTCTTCTAGTTTTTTAACAATTTGTTGATTATTTGTTTTATAATCAATATCACCTTCAAAATCATATACTATATCATCATCGTCTCCATCCATAAATTCTTTAATCCCTGTATCTTTTACTTTTGGAAATGGATTATAATGTATAAAATTATATTTTACTTTAATTAGTTCTGTATTTTGGAGATCGATATATTTTAATTCAGTCTCAGTTAATACCTGAACCCTTGTTTCAGTTTTAACATTTTTCTTTATTAAAAAACCATCTACATTTTTAATATTTTCAATTTCTTCATCTTCTCCTGCAATATCCCAAAACCCTTTTTCATATTCTTTAACTTTATTATGGACTTTATTAATAATATCAGTTGTGACTTTATATTTATTATATAGTAATTTCCTTAATTTTGGTTGAGATATTATATCATCAAATGGTATAAATTTCCAATTATTACTATTTTTTCTAAAAAGGTCTTCACCCCATACCTTAACTTCTTTAATAAATTCTGTTTCTAGAGAAGCTGGTAATAAAGTTGTTATATCCATATTATTTGATAATCCTTCAGCTGTAGATATAGCAGTTGCTGTTTTACCGGTTCCAAGACCATGATAAACAAGTAATCCTCTATATGGAGATTTAAAACTTAGATATTCCTTTACAAAATTTTGATATATTTTTAATTTATTATTTTTAGTTTCTTGAATAATATTATTATAAAAATCTTCATTTAACCATTTAATAAATGCTTTTCTTTGTATTGATACATATTTTTTATCATAACTACTTATATTATCTTTGTTAAATTCTTCACTTAATATTTCTTCCTCATCATCCACTTCATCTTCCTCTTCTTCTATTTCATCAATATTTTTAGGTAATAGGATAATTTTAGTCTTATCTCTATTTTTGTATATTTTATTTAATTCTTTAATATCTTCACTATTAACTAATACAAAATCTTTATTAATATCAGGGTTAACTTCAATTTTTTTTAATTTTGCAATATCCACATTTTCTATATTACTATCAAAAAATATATGGACTATATTAGATAATCTTTGATTTAATTTTATTTCTTTACTACCCATTTATTATAATATATTAATATTTAAAAAATCGTAACTAATCTTAATTTAAAACACCATATTTACATAATGCATTTTTAGAAGCATCTTGTTCTGATTTTTTCTTAGTTTCTCCAAAACCTTCACTTATAATCTCTTCTCCCTTTAATACTAAACACTTAAATGATGTATTAGTAATTATTTCTTCTACTTGATATTTTGGGTATTCTTTAAAATTATTTTGAAAATATCTAAGCAATTGATCTTTATAATTTGTATTATTTACAATAATATTTTGGAAATCTATATATTTTTCATATATAGTTATTAAAAATCTTTTAACTAGATTAATATCATTTGTATCTAGGAATAAAGCACCTATAAAAGCTTCAAATGAATCTTCTAAAATATTCTTATTATTTCTACCCGAATGATTATCATCTATATGACTAGATATAATCAAATGTCTATTAAAATCTAATTTATCTGCCAAATAAGCTAATGTTTCTCCATTAACTAATCTATTTTTCATTCTTGTTAAAAAGCCTTCATCTTGACCATATATTAAAGTATATCTCTTATATATATAATCTGATACAATATATCCTAATATAGAATCTCCTAAAAATTCCATAGTTTCATATGATTCTTTTTGAAGTTCCAAATAATTATTAGTATTTTCATATTCTTCATAATCTTTCATATGACAATATGATTTATGGATAAATGCTTTTTGATATAAATTTATATCTTTTATAGTAAGATCGTTAATATTAAGTTTATTCATAATATTAATGACATGTTCATTTGTAATTAAAGAATTATTTTTATTATAAGGATTACTCTTAAACTTAGTTTTAATCATAATTGTATATATATAATATTATATTTATGTTTAAATAATTTTATTTATGTTTAAATAATTTTATTTATTCAAAGTTTGAATCAGAAGCACATGAGTTAACAACATCTAATGGTCTTCTTAAAAGGTCTGGTCCAATAGAGGTGTTCATCCATGGGCTTACAGATACTTGAGGATTCGGTGGTTCAGACCTTAACTGTCTGTTAGCGTTTCTTAAACTTTGGCCAACAGTATTTACACCAACGTGATAGCCCGAAGATAAGAAGTTAATTCCTTTAAGGATGCCTTCACCAATTGGATAATTTTGGTTGAATTCGCTAATTTGTGCAGATTCATCGTTAGGTAGTAAATCAGCAGCAGTTAATGAATTTTGGGGATAGCATGTACTCGGTGTTCTATTTAATTGAACAGGTAAATTCATTTCATTATTACCTAATCCCTCCGATGATCTTACTCCATTATTAGCATTAGCATTAGCATTAGCATTAGCATTAGCATTAGCATTATGGACAGCCGCCGGACCATTATTCTCTAATTCCGAATTATCATTGGTGTCAAAATAATCGTATCCACTTGAAAATACGTTTTGCCATAACCAAATAGCAATAATTACAAATATACCAGCTAATATAATCTGATCGCAATCTACTTTCATTATATTATATATTATATAAAAAAAATATAATTAATTATTTATTTCACGTCTGATTCGTCAATATCTCCTCTTAATAATTTCAATTGTTTTTCTAATTCTTCCATTTTTTGTATTTTTAATTCTTTTTCTTTTTGCAACTTTTCTTTTTCTTTTTGTAACTTTTCTTTTTCTTCTGCAATTTTTAAAAATGCTTCTTCATCGAAAATATCTTCGTCTGAATCATTTGTTTCATTATTATCATCTTCAATTAAACAAACTTCGCTTACTAAATATTTATTTACTCTGGGTATAAATGCTTTTAATTGCGATATATATATATCGCAAATATATTGTTGTTTCATGAATTTAATACCCCTTATATGTAATATTAATATTGATTCTGTTTCAGGATCAATGTTATCTACATTAATAAATTCTTTTGATTGATTATATATTTTTGATACTATCTTATTTTGGATTGTTGGTAACTTGAACCTTATTGATGGAGAGTTATTTTTAGCGATAGGTTTAGCCGTTCTTTTATACATATCATCTATAATATCTAAAGGTATTTCTTTATTAAACCATTCTTTTCCATTGTTATATGTTTCTTTTATTAATTTATCATCTAACTTAATAAAAAAATCATAAAAATCTAAATTATTATTCGCTATTTGGAATTGTAATGAAGGATCCTTTGATAAATTCTGTGTATCTGATAACATTTTGACTTTGCTTGTTTGTATAAATAATGGTTTATTATTATATGAAATATTACTATAATATATATTTTTCTGTTTTTCTGGTTTTGTAAATTTAATTTTATCGCTAGATAAGTCTATTTTATCATAATTTAATACGCTTGTCATTTATTAAATATATATATAATATTCATATTTTCATAAACGCGTTTAAAGGTTGATATGTGCCACACTTAGTATTATTTAATAGCATATATCCGTCTAAACATCCAATATTAAATTCTTCTTTATAAGTTAAACAATTCAAAAATATATTAACTAAAAATCCTAGTAAAAAGTAAAATAAGTATTTTGTATATTTCATTTATAATTATATAAATATTATTAATATACATATATATTTTTTGCTTTCCATTTACATATAAATTTATCATTATATTTCCATATCTTATCTATATAGATATCACATTTCATATTACTAAATTTTTGAATGTTTTGAATGGTTATAGGAAAATTATCATTATATATATCTACTGTATACTTATTATATACAAATGGTAATTTAACTATTAATGTTGGATCATATTTACCGTTCTTATCATATTGTATCTGTGAACTATATAAATCACAATTTTCTTCTGTTAATCCTATATAATTCATATTACTAAATTCAATATTTTTAATAAATTCAAAAAAACTATTCATATTTTCATCTTCTTTATAATTCGTAAATTGTAAATTCATTAAATTTGTCTTACAATTAAATCCAAAAGGGCAAAACATCTTTGGAGTAGTAATATATAATGTAGGGTTCTTATAATACATTAATTGTATATATGCTATTTTTTCATTATCTACTACATTTACATTTGACTTATCAATTTCATATTCTTTCTTTTTTACATTAGGATTTTTGCATACATGATTTATGTAATTGACTTTATCAATTACATATGTTCCGTGGTCAATATGTTTAAGATTGTTCATAACTATATTAATTTAAAAAAATATCTTTAATATTTATCGAGGATAACTATACTTAACATTTACGATAGTTTTTCTTTTTGTGCTATTATTCCAAATATTATTACAAGGTTCTCCACTCATCTGTAATTTAGTTGGTAAACATTTTTGTGCTATTGGTTTATTTGAACCCCATACAACATTTGCATTTTTACATTCTTCTTTATACTTAAATAATATACCCTTGTTTGGAGTATTTCTAGCATAATTAATATTATTTTTTATTTTTCCATATTTAGGATTAATGCTCATATATTATAATTTATATTTTAATTATATATAGAATTACCTGGTTCCAACCAATTTTTTGGGCAAGGGGCACTTGAATTTATATATTTATTTAAAATAGGATCTCCAATACCATATGTATTACAAGATGCTGGTGTATCATCTTTATCTTTACACATATAAATACGATTATCAATAGTAACTTCTTCACTTGGTAACCCTTGTTTTTCTAAATAAAATTGTTCTTTTGTATGATTTTTATATAAATAACCAATTACTACAATTATTAGTAATATAAATAGTCCCCAATATAAATCTAATCTTACTAATTTATTATATGTATCTAATCCAATATATCTTCCCTTTAGTTTACAATATACAAAAGATGTTATAGTTATAATGATAATTAAAAGTAACAAACCAATATCCATTTATATATAATAACTTATAAAATAAATTATTGTAATATTGTTGCCGCCCTTGTTCTATTTAAAAACATATCACCTTCTCTACATTTTTGAGCACATTCTCTATATTCTTCTTCCCTTAGACCAGTACATTGATTTAAACATATATTTGAATCTAAATTCCTACCACCCCATAATATAAAATTTTCTCTAAACATATATTTTATTAAACAACATACAATAACTATCACTAATAAAGCAATCATAATATCTTTTAGACATTCAACTAATTCTTTATCCATATAATATATATATTATATAAATATATAAAACTACATTAAAAAATAAATATATATAAATTATAGGCCAATAATAATATCTTACAACTAGAAGAAAGTCCTTTAAAGTTTACACTGCAATTCTTTTCGTATATCATCACATAATTTATTATTATCATGTTATAATTTATTTATCAGATAACAATTCTAATAACCACTATTAAAGGTTGTGGATCACCTACTTAAAAGTATTATTATTTTTAATTTTTATTAACGCATTATATTTTTAAAAAAACGGTTAATATCCTTTGTAAAATTGCTATTTTTTCTTTTTTTTCCAGCTTCTTGACTTACATCAGGTATATCAGGTATATCTGAAGAACCAGACCTACTTAGTAAAAATATAGAAAGCATCATTAATATTAATCCAACACCAACCATAATACCACTATAAGTCAAACTCCAACTTCCAGCTGAAATAAATCCGATTACATTTTTATCTGATTTACTTGGATCATTAATAGGGTCAGATCCATTAGCACAAGTCCAATTTCCTTTATTGGAAGCTATAGATGCTAAATCACCATTAATTTTATCAACATCTGCATTTTCTTCATCTAATTTATCTAGTAATAGATCATATTCAGTTTGCTTAGCATTTAGTAGATAAGATGTTTCAGGGTCACCATGACCTTCTGGGAATGGAACACATTCATCTGGTCCTAAATCACCACAAGTTTTTTCAGGAATATTTAAAAAATCCGGATTTATATATACATCCCCTTCACCATCTTCATCTAATTCTGTATTAATATAATTATCAGATTCTGGATCATTTATACATACATAATATATAGCATTATTATATTGCAGAATACTTTGAATACCGATTACTACTAAAGCAATTGATATTATTAATAGTAAAATATATGGTAATAAGGAAGCAGCATTTCGGGCTGATTTCATGACCATATATCCACCACCTAGGAAAGGTAACATAGCAACTAACATCATTAAAGCTGCTTCCCAACCTGAAATCCCCTCTTGGGTTTGAGTAGATGACATAGTTTGTGATGATTCTGCTGTAGAAACTATATTACTATCTAAAATACTATGGACCATTGAATCGGCTACATTATTACTTATAGCTTCAATTATACTAGATTGATCAATAATTAATTCACCATCATCTAATATAGTAAAATTATCTCCAAATTTGACATATATTACATTTTCCGTTGAAGCCTCTTGATCTACAACAGATGCTATTGCATTTTCAACATTTTGTTGAATTGTATCATTAAATGATTGTTTAATTAAACTAGCTTGCATACTCATCTGACTTTGCCCAAGTATTATTCCAGATTGTGCTTGAGATTGATCCATCATATTTTCTACACCTAAAGATGATTCTATTTCAGAACTTACTTCAGCTACTAATGAAGAAGTTGTATCTATTATAGCACTCATCTGTACATTTGCCGATTGATTTATATGAAATTTTCCTCCAATCGTAGCATTATCACCTATATCTACCTCAATTCTTTGTTTTGATTCTGTTTTACTTGATATTTCATTATTTACACTATTCATAATATTATTAACAGTTTCACTTATTTGTTCTTGAACATTCTCGGATGCTTGTACAGATATTTGACTTCCCATAATATACTATTAATTATATAAAAATAATTATATAATAAATTATTTATGTTTGATTCTTTTTAACCTTTTTTCATATACTGGAAACATATCTTTTTTAACTACAAGTAATAGTGTATAATTTAATTTATTGTATTTTTGAATGAATGTTGCTTTATCTTCATCATTATCATAATTATCATTTGCTATTTTTTGGAGGAGCTCTTTATTTTGATTAAGGATAACATTTGATATGATATCTTCCATAATAATCTTGTATATTTTTTACAAATATATTTCAAATTTATTGTTGTGCACACTGAATATTATCATATTCCTCTTTCTTAAAATCATTAACTTCTTTATAATATTCAATATTAACTAATTCATCTACTTCATAATTGTTGTCTTTTACATTGAAAATTTCTTTGATTTTCTCTTTTATATCTAGAGATAATTTATCAGGAAATTTAATATTAAATTGTATTAATAAATCACCATATATTAAATGTTTATCATGTAATATCGGCATACCATAACTTTTAATTTTCATTATATAATTTGGATTCAATATTTTATCTATATTTATAAATAAATCTTTATTATTAAGATATCTTAATTTATATATGGTTCCACATAAAGCTTCTTCTAATGGTATATCTACTTTTACATACAAATTATTATTTTCTCTTTTATATACAGGATGTTCTATCTCACTTAATCTAATACATATATCACCTCTATTATCTAATACAGCGTTATAATCTCCCTTACCCTTTAATATTATATCTTTTCCATCTATATTTCCTTTATTAATATTTAAATTATATTTCTTTTTTTCAATTTTAATACCCTGTGTATCACATTCTTTGCATTCATGTCCACTTTTAATTAAAAATCCTTTACTTTTACAGGGACCACAAGGGACTTGTATGTTTTTAAATACACCCGGACTTACACACACTCTTTGATATACACTTCTTTTACCCTTACAAAACTCACATAATTTTCTTCCATTTGATAAATAGCCTCTACCATTACAAGTATTACATTTACAATTAGTATTAATATGTATTATTTTTTTAACACCATCTCGCAATTCATCTAAAGATACATTTACTTCATGTATTTTTATATTAGTTTTACTTGTATGAGTATTTATATTATTGAAAAAATTTCCCATATCTCCCATCATATTATTAAATCCAAATCCACTATTAAACATATTAAACATTTCTTGTGGGTTCATACCACCGTTGCCACCACCTTGACCACCTTCTTCAAAAGCACGCCAACCAAATTGATCATATCTAGCCTTTTTACCTTTATCATTTAATATTTCATATGCTTTATTAATATCATTAAATTTAGTTTTTGCTTCTTTTGATTTATTTTTATCTGGATGATATTTAAAAGCTGTTTTTTTATATGCCTTTTGTATTTCTTTATCCGAGGCATTTTTATCAATGCCTAATATTCCATAACAATCAACCATAATTTATTATATTATTAATATTTCTTTAATATAATATAAACCAGTAAAATAATGATGAAATTATAAAAATAAATACATAATTACTATCTAATATTTGTATATTCCATAAGAAATTATTATATAATGGATGTATCATAAAATTTAAGAGACTATTAAAGTTAATAGATATCTTACCAGAACTATCTGGTCTAAATAATATACCACCTATTGAATATTCTACCCATACTGTAAATATTATTGTAATAAATAATATATAAAAAAAATAATTCATTTATAATTAAAGATATATTAAAAATTTATATTGATTACCTTATTAATTTCTATACTCATTATAAATTGATGTAAAATAAGTATCACTATCTGCATGTAATAATTTACAATCTTCTTTAGTTTCCATTTTATAATACCATTCACAAGGTATATATAATATCATTCCTTCTTTTAATATAATATTAATTTGCCATTTATCTAAATTTTCTTTTTTATAATCAATTAGATCTTTATGTTTGGGGTTTAATATATTAATATTACATGTTCCATTTATACAATATATTAACATTATATCATTTCTATTTTTTTGTAAATTTATTTTATTATTACCTTGGAATATTGATATATAATATTTTTCATTACTAGATAAATATAATTTAAATATATTGTGTATTTCTTCAATTTTATGATTGAGTTTTAAATCCTCTAATAATTCTGAATTTTTATAAATATATACATCTTTATTTAAATAAAAATCTAATAATCTAATTATTGTATCATATTGTTTATAATGCGAGTTCATATTTTCTTTAACAAAATTGGGGAAATCAATATCTTCTATATTACCATAATCTAATAATAATGGATCTAATATTTTTTTATTTTTTGTTATTTTTTCTATATCATTTATTTCTATTAAATTTGCATTTTCATTAAATTTATGAACATAAATAATACTTTTAATAAATATAATAATTAAAAATATTATAGATAACTTAATTAGTATATCTATCATAAAATATATATAAAGATAAATTAATTAAAATGAATAAAATGACCGAAGAAACCATGGGATTAGAAAAAATGGATTTAAATAACGCTAGCAATGTTAACACATATGGAAAATATATGGGATTTGTAAAATGGTTTAATAAAAAGAAGGGATTTGGATTTATTACTTGCATTAATGATGGAGAAGACCTGGATGTTTTCTTTCATTATAGTTCAATTATATCTACAAATTTTAAGATATTATATCCAGGTGAATTTGTATCATTTGATACAAGTGTAAAAGAAGATAATAAAGTAACTTGTCATAATATTACAGGTATTATGGGAAGACCTACTCTAGCTGACAATGAAGATAATCATTATAAAGTTATGCCAAAAAGGAAATTTAATTCAGTTGGACAAAATTAAATAAGACATTCATCTAAATTTAGACTTTGTGTCTTTTTATTACCTTTATTTCTAGTTTTTTTAATATATTTATGTTTGGAACCATCTTCTTCATAATATGTTATATCATAATTATTCTTACTATAAAATGCAAGTCTTTTTTTAGATTGATTTATAAATATAGAGAAATTATCATTGATATCTATAATTAATGGATGAAATTTCCTTTTTTCTTTCTTTTGGCGCAATATTCTACCAACTGATTGCACAACATCTGATTTTGGAGAACTTAAAATAATTGTATTTAATTTAGGTATATCCATTCCTTCTGAAGCCATTGAAAATGTTCCAAGTATAATATTCTTTTCTTGCGAATCTCTTAATTCTTGAGGTTTCATACTACCTACATAAAAACCACTATCAATATCTTCTAATTTAAGTAATTCATAAATAGTTTCTAAATGATTGCGTCTATCACTTAGTAATAAGATACACCTCCCTTCATTATATAATATCTTTAATTTATCGATAATTAATTTAGTCCTAGGATCAAATCCGCATATATTATTAATCATCTTAGGGAAACATGGTTTTTTTTGATAAGTTAATTCTTCTCCAGAATATTTCTTGTCATCATTATTATAATTTATTATCTGAACTTCAACATAGTCTTCATTCACATCTTTTGACATATAAGATATATCACCAATATATGCTTCAAAAACCCACCTTAATCCATCTTTTCTATTTGGAGTTGCACTTAACCCTAACATATAATTACAAGCTACTTTTGTCATACATCTACTAAATACTTCAGCACCAAGATGATGACATTCATCAAAAATAGCTGTTCCAAATTGTTCGAATACATCTTCAGAATATTCTTTCATTGATATACTCTGGACCATTGCCAATACAATATCTTTTCCCTCTGTATCTATAGTATTTTGTTGAATTTTACCTATTTTAGCTTCTGGAATAAATTCTTGTATTCTATCATACCATTGTGTCATTAAGAAATCTTTATGAAGTAACACAATCACCTTATATCCTAATTTCATGGCTATATATAAGGATAATACTGTTTTACCTCCACCACATTTTAAAGATACAATCCCACCACCTTTTTCTTGAAGTTGCTTCATTGTAATATCATATATGGGTTCTTGTTCTTCTCTTAAACCGCCTTTAAATTTAACACTTATATTTTCACCATCTACTAGTTTATTTTCTTTTGGAGGTCCAAATTTTTTTAATCCATAAAATCTAGGTAAATATAATTTTTTGGGAGATTCTAAATATAAATTAAACTTTTTTTCATTTCCATTACCAAAATCATTAACTGTAAATGGTTTTGCTGTTAATTCATCTTTAATTTCTTTAATTATTTTTGTACTAAATTCTTTTTTTATAATTGTATAACCATTCCTAGATAATTTTGTATTCATAAATATATATATATATTAACTGTATTACTTAAATATATTCAAATTAATAATCATCATAAGTATTTAATTTTGGTTTTTTATTTTTTTTTGAAGTGTTTACCTTTGCCTTTGCCTTTACTTTTGGCATTTCTGTGGGGATTTCTTGTTTTAGAATCATATTATTAATAATTTCTTTTTTATCAATATCTAAATCATGATATCTTTTTAATATTGTTATTAAAAAATGAAAATAATTATCATTATTGGGCATTTGCTTTAAAATATTTTCAGCTTTCCCGATATAATAACTATCTTCTTTATCTTCTTCAATTATATCATCATAAGTAACATCAAACATATCTGTTATTAAATCCATATCATTTCCGATTATATTAGCCATATTCTATATTATATTCGTAATTTATTTTTATATATAACTATATTATATAAATAATGAAATTATATGTTATTATTGCATTAGGAATTTTCCTCTACCTATTAATGTATCAAACAGAAGGTTTTGCTCTCCCACCATCATTTGATCCACAAATAATTAACTCCCCTAATATGGGTGTTAGAGATTTATATACTAATTTATGTCCAAGAGGATATAATTTAAAACAAGTAAAATTAGGTAATACAGTCAAAAAGGTAAATCAGCTACCTGGATATACTAATAATGAATTTATTGATTTAACTAGAAAATTTCCATATCCAGAAGTTCCTTTTCCGTCAACAGCGGATATATTCACACCATTAAATTATTAAAATATATAAGTATAATATAATGATAAGTATTAATTATGAATTATTATTTATAACAATATTATTGGGAATTATGTTAAAATATTTTACTTCGAAAGAAAGAAAAATCATATTACATGAAAAAAATATAACTAATAATATAAATGAATAAATATATTAATAATATATTATCTATTTTACTTGGTTTATTGATTGTACAAATATTATGGGATTCTTTTAATAATGATCATATAATTTTATCACGTTAAAATTATAGAAATAATGTATATAGATTAAATAAATGAGCTTAGAAACTGAACTTAAAAACTTGAATTCTGAATTAAGTAAGGAAGAAGAAGATATAGTTGATTCAATTATTAATGAGTTAAATGATGGTAATCAACCTTCATCTGAAAAGGGTGCTCCGCCTCCACCGCAACAGCAGCAACAGCAGCAACAGCAACCGCCGCAACAACAGCAACAGCAACCACAGCAGCCGCCTCAACAAAATATTCCTGAAGAAATATTAAGGCAAATTCCACCAGAAGCTCCTCCCCATATTCAACAACAGATGATCGCGCATTTAATGAATGGTGGTAGTATTCCAAGAAAAGATATTGAACCAGAAGATATGTTGGATAAAATAAAAAAAGATATTAAATCACCGATAATTGTATCATTATTATATTTAGTATTATCTTCACCTCAAGTGAATGAATTAATCAAATCTTTAAATATTGGATTTATACTAGAAGAATCAGGCGAATTAAATTATTATGCACTAATTATTAAAGCACTCATTGTTGGTATTTTATACTATTTATTAAATAAGTATGTCAATGTCTAAGTAATATTACTTTCTTCTAGTCTTTTACAACATTTATTAATAGTTACTTCAGATATTTTACATACTTCAGAAATATCTTTTTTATTAATAGGTAAATTTTTTTGTTTACAGTATAATAGAATTGAACCTGCAGCAATTGAATCTGGACGCACTTCTGATATGAGGTTTATTTTTTTAACATTATTTGCTATTATCTTTATATTTTCCATATCTTGTTCTTCTAATTTTAATTTATTACAAAATCTATTAATAAAATCATCTGCTTTAATACTTTCAGCATCAACTACTCTTCTTTTATAATTTCTAGTTTTTTGTAATATTTCTTGAAATGTTTTACAACCTTTTGTCATAACTGGTGTAGAAATATTAAACATAACTGATATTTCTTTAGAACTTCTAGAAACATTACATGTTTTACAAGAGAAGTATACACAAGCTGCTATAATACCTTTTCTATTATTACCTCTAGATATTTGAGTATCAGATATTATTTTATATAATGATTTAGCTTCTTGTGCAATTATTTGTGATAAGTTATTTTTTCTAGCAATTTCTTGTATTTCTGTAAAAACTTTATATGTACTTCTTTCTTTATATGTCATACTGGTCCACATCGTATACTTTTTTACTTGAATCATACTTTTATCCTTAGAATATTGATTTGATATAATAGTACCCACAGATGATTTTGGCAATAAAATATTAACAGGCATACCACATCTAGTAGGGTCACTAGACTTAGTATCATTTGAACCATAATATCTCCATTCGGGATTTTCTGTAATATTTGATATTAATTTATTGCATTTACTACATTTTGTTATACCTTCATCGCATATATAGTTATTAATATCTAAGCAACATTCATCTTCTTTTATAGGTATATCTGTTATTTTATCAAGTTCATTAAAACAATCAGCAAATTCATCCATTTTATGTGTTTAAATATATAAGAATAAATAATTCAAATTTTATAATATGATAATAGAATATATTCAAGGAATATATTGTTGTGATGTTAAAACTTCTTATGATAAAGCTATATATCAAAAATATAGTATAGACTTAATCATTCATTGTACTAAAGATTACCAATTCATAGATATTAAAGATATAAAAAAATTAAGAATACCTCTAAGCGAAGAATTAAATTACCATACAGATATACCTTTATTAAAATTAAATTTAGATAAAATATTAAGTTATATTTATAATAATTTTATAGACTATAACATATTACTTGTATGTTATGATGGTAATAAAATATCACCATTAATATTTGGATTATTTATAAATAAATATGGCAACATACATATTAATTTAATTAAAGATATCATTAAATCAAAAAATAAAAATTTTATGATAGATTTTAACTTAAATATATTCAATCGATAATATTCCATTTTAAGTTATTACCATTTATAAGGTCATTCCTAGGTATCGGGTCACTTATAAATCCAAACCGTAAAACTTTATATTTTTCTAACATCTGATTGTGTTTTTTACACATATTATCTTGTATAATAGTATTTGAACATTGTCCACCACAACTATTATTCCATAATCTAGCATGACACTTATTTTGTTTATCTTTAAACATATTGCGGTTTATATACTTATTATTCACTTTTGTAAATTCTATTTTATCCTTGTATAAATCAATATACTTATTTACAAGTTCTTCATATTTTTCAATATCCATATTTAGGTCTAAACTACCATACATATTTAATAATTCTGTAATTATATTATCTTTCAAGGATTGTTGAATTAATTTCTTCAATAATTCCTTCATTAATTATATCTTGTATAATATTATCTAAAGTATATTTAATAATTATATAATCTATATCGATTGTATCAATATAATTATTGACACTTATTTTAATATCTTCTACAATTATTTTATCTATATTATCAAATTTTTTTTGTAAATATAAGGTCAAATGATCTATTTTTATAACTTTAGGGTTTTCTTTCTTTTTTAATTTATTAGGGTTAGCTAATAATCTCATATATATATCTTCTCCAGTCCTCATATTATATTTATGATAGGTATATAACGGTCAGTATAGTCTATATATTTTATTTTATATAATATTATACTAAAGTCTTTATTATTTAATTGTTTATCTGTATACTTCTTACATATTATATATTTTTCACCTCTATTTTCTCTAATTAAAACAAATTTAGGGATTTGTTGTTTAATATAATCTTCTAAACCTTGTAATATACTTAATAAATTTGCATCTTTTATATATATATAATATTTACAATTATGTATTGTAATTTTGTCAGATATTATTTTTAATGAAATACCAACTGTTTTTATATATTCAGTGCTATACAAAATTTTATAAAAATTATAGTTTTTATTATAGGATAATGATATATTATTATTATTATTACTTTTACTAACTAGAAACATTAGTATTTCTGTTATAAAAAATATTATATTTAAACATAATCCACACCCTTGAAACTTTAAAATGGGACAAAATATATAATTTAATAGTATATAATAATGTCTAAACATAAAAGTGAAGATTATAACATTAGTGCTGTTAATTATTATTTAGATAATGATGTAAGTATGGATTATGTATGTAATATTTTAATTGTAAGAATTAATCTTTATCAAGATGGGGGGACAAAGATATAATAATGATAAATCTATAAAACGGTCCATCAGAAAACCAATATCTTACAAAATTACAAAACAGCAAGTAGATTATGCAATAAAATTATCTGGTATTTTTAGTTAGCCAATAATGACTAATTATTTTCTCTCCATTATCATCTAAGATGGCTGAACCACCATAGCCTTCTTGGCTTTTATTATGTTCTTGATATATTTTCATATTAGGAAGATTATATTTATGATAAATTCTCCATAATTCTTCGCAAAAGTAGTGATAATGCGTCTGTAGAATTGTATCTTCAGTTTCATACACTTGTTTTAAAGCATCATATATAATAGGATTTTCTTTACACCTTTGGACATTTAAAACGCCGACGTTTTACGTAATCAAAGTATTTTATAAATTATACGTTAAAATATTATTTATAATTTATAAATAATACGTTAAAATATTATTTATAAATTATAAATAATAGTTATAATGGAATACACCAATAATGATTTGAAAATATTTGTAAATAATATTTATTCTTCTGATTTTAGAAATAATAATGGTGGAATGGGAGCACCAGATTTATTTTCACTATGGTTTATTTTAAATAAATATCAACCAAAAATTGTAATTGAATCGGGAGTATGGAATGGTGTGTCTACATTGTTAATTCGAAAAACTTTACCAAATTGTAAAATCATATGTTTAGACCCTAGGAATATACCTGAAGATGGATATAGAGATGATGATATTAATACAACATATTACATGGGAAATAATTTTATAGATTTTGAAAACGTAGATATCAGTGATTATAATTCTAATGATATACTTTGTTTTTTTGATTGTCATCAAAATGCTTATTTAAGGTTAGAACAATGTATTAAAAAAAAAATAAATAAAGTTTTTTTAAATGACAACTATCCTGTAAATTGTGGATCACATTATACTATAGAACATTTAAAAAATAATCATAACAGATTATATTCTATAGATAATGATAATAAACAAAAATTATTACATAAAATTACGAATTATCATATTTTTCCAAATATTTATCCAGGAAAGATAAAAACAGGTGAGGGATATTTTGATTGTGATAGTTTTTTTAAAGAAAATAATGATATCGATTATTTGGCTATTTTTAGAGAAGAACGGGACAAGTATAGATGGAATACATTTATAACTTTGGATATATAAAGTAAATTATATTTTAATATAATTTAACTCTTTTAGTTAAAATTGAGTTAAAAATAAAAATAAGACAAGAAAAATAAAGAAAAACTATCTATAAAGTCGGCGTTTTAAATTTCCAAAGGTGTAAAATATTGAATGATTTTACTATATATAAAATGTATATATGTCCATTCAGGACATTTTTGATTAATTATATCTATTATATACCTTTCAGGGTTGTTTTTAGCCGTTTGCATAATAATCTTAGGTATTAGTTTTCTGTTTGTGTTTATCACATGATACTACATAAAAATCATGTTTTCTAACAGAAATATATGTTGAATAATCTTGATTAAATTTTAATAGATGTTCTCTACCACCAAAAAGTTTTTAACAACAAATTTATTAAATTTATATATTTTTCATTAAAAAATACACAAGAATATATTATAGTTTTGGTCATTTATATCATATTATTTTATATAACATTTTTAATATTTAAACACAAATGTTATACAATTTATCATGTATAATAAGATAATATCTAATTTAAAAAGATTGTTTAATAATAAGAATCACCCCAATATAATATTATATGGTCATCCTAATATAGATAAATTTAATATTTTATTAGAAGTTTTAAATAATGTTTATAAAATGAATAATGAAATTAATATAAATGAGGGTTTAATAGATTATTCTAAAAATAATATTTATTATAAATTCGATTGTAATTATATTAAATATAAAAATAAACAATCATGGTTAGATTTTTTAAAAAATATAATTAATACAGATAATCATTATACAGAAAATAAAAAAATAATTATTTTATATAATTTTCATAATTTATCAAAAAGTATACAGAATATTTTAAAAGTATTAATCGAAAAAAATTACCATATTAAATTTATTATTATTTCAGATACTATAACGGATATCATTGATCCAATTAAAAGTAGATTTTTATCTATTCGCATCCCATTAATTGATGCATATATGAAATGGAAATTAGTTAAGACTGAAAATATTACAATTAATGAATTTTTAAAACATAAACATAATAATATTGATTTTATAAAATCATTAATAGATATTAATGAAATTAGTAATCATTCTATTATAGATAATATTATATATTATATAATTAAAATAATCGATAATTATAAAAATAAAGACACCTTGTTAAAGATAAAGGATATTATATATATTATTATAACTATAGGTATACCTCATAAAATATTTATGCAATCATTTTTAATTAAATTATTGGAAGATCATAAAATTATAGGAAAGAAAAAGTTTCTATTGGTAAAACTTTTCTGTGAAGTAGATATATTATATATAAATTCTTATTATAAAGTTATACATTATGAATATTTAATTATGAATATAATTAATATAATTAAAATAAGATAACTATTATATATGTACAGGTTAACAGATGAATGTATAAAAAAAGTTAATAGATTTTTAGGAGATTATAACATTAAAGACACAAAATATCTAAAATATATATATAATCATCTTAATACTAAATATATACAAAACGAAGAGGATATAGATTATATAGAAGTTAATAAGAAAGATGATACAAATATACAAAATCCATATATATCAAAGAAAATATTAAATCATATTAATAACTTAAAAAATAGAAGACAAGTTGAATTTAATATTAAAAAAGCAGTTATATCATTGGATATATATCATAATGAAGAGAATTTAGATGAATTTTTAACAGTAATAACTAAATATATAAAATTTATGTATGACTTAACAAATTATAATAAAAATATTAAATTTATATATTATTTAACTAATTGTAAAAAAACAGTTAAGGATAAGAAGAATCATATATTTACAGTTGATGAAATTAATTCAGGTTCTTCTTCAACTAATGGTATAATAACAATATGGAGAAAAGAAGAAGTATTAAAAACAACATTACATGAATTAATACATCAAATGGATCTGGATTATAGAGTAGATAATACTAATATAATTAATCATTACAAAACTAATTATAGATGTTCATCTGATAATATAAATACTTATGAAGGTTACACAGATTTTTGGGCTATTATAATTAATATATTCTTATGTAGTAAATTATTAAATAATCCTTACGATTTCTTTAAAGAAATGTTAAATATAGAAATAGCACATACAATATATCAATGTCAGAAAATTTTATATTTATGTCAAAAAAATCCCGGATGGACTGATTATAATAAACATACAAATATAATAGCATACTATTTCATTAAATGTAGTTTATTCTTATCATTGAATAAATCTTTAAAAATTTTTATAGATAATAATCATGATATATTTAAGATTAAAGATACTGAAAAATATTTTAAATACTTGCAAAAATTGCCTTTAATAAAACCAAATAACCGTAGATTTAATAAAAGCTTTATCAATAGTATGAGAATGTCAGTTTGTGATATTATATTTTAATTATCTTACTTAAAAACATAACATTATTATTTAATATGAAATCATATAAATTAAATAATACTGATTTAGATTTAGTATTGACTAATAAAAAAGCATGTATTAAAAATAATGATATAAATGATAAATTAATAAAAACAAAAAAGAAAATAGATGAATTCCCTGAACAATGGGAAAAATACAAAAAGCATTATAATAAATATGAGTATATATATATAAGTAATAATTCAAAAAAAAATATATGTAAGATCAACCCAATAAGTAGATCTTTTTTTAAATTGCATGAAATTATAAAAGATTATAATTTATTGTATAATAAAAATAAAAATACAATAACTTGTATAGCAGAAGGTCCGGGGGGTTTTATACAATCTTTATTATATAATACTGAACAAAAAAATATAGAAATAGAAAATATATATGGAATTACATTATTATCAATAAATAAAAAGGTTCCATCATGGAATAATATGATTATTAATAATAAAGATATAAATATATTAGATGGTGTAAAAAAGAATGGAGATATTTGTGATATAGATAATATTAGAAGTTTTATTAAAACTATTGGAGAAAATAGTTGTGATATAGTTACTGGTGATGGTGGTATTGATTTTTCAGTAGATTATAATAAACAAGAAGAATTGTCTTATAATTTTATATTTTAAGAAATAATTATAACATTACATATTCAAAAAAATGGTGGTTCTTGTGTTATTAAGATGTTTGATTTAATACATATAAATACTTTGCAGTTATTATATATACTTAGATTATGTTATAATGAAGTATATATTAATAAACCTGTAACAAGTAGATCTACAAATTCGGAAAAATATATAATTTGTAAAGGTTATAAAAGAAATAATAATATATTATTACTATTACGGAAATATTGTTATCTTATCAATGATTTTTGTATAGATATCCCAGATAGTTTTATTAAAGAAATAAATGATTATAATAATATATTTATAAATATGCAAATAAATAATATAGAAAATATAATTAGTTTAATAAATGAAAGGAAAGAATTAGAAACATCATATGAAACTCAAACTACTTTAGCAAAAGAATGGTGTAAAACATATGATTTGCCTATAAACATTTAATAACATTATCGTAAACATACTCTTTAGGTTCATCATTAAATCCATTCGATCCAGTAACATTATTGTAGAATTTCCCACCATTCATAGGTCTATCATTATTGTAATGAAATGTCTTATATTGTTTATTATCTGTGACTTCTATATCACTTGAAACTACATCTTCGATACTTGTTTGTCCATATAACTCAACATTTGATAAAGTCTTAGGGATTCTTTGTAATTTAGAATTAAAATTACATACATTTGTTCCATTAACATCAATATAACATGAAGGACAAGGTAATCTTTTAGAATTATAAAATTGAGTATTTCTTGGTGTTTCTCTATATATATTTTCACTATCAAAAAAATTCATTAATTGAAAATTTTCATCTTTCGCTTCACTTGTGTAATATCCAGGAAATTGTGAAATATTGTAATCTACCCAAGCCTTTGAAGGTTTATTTTCAGGAAACTGTGCAAATCTATATTCAGTTGTTCCAATGTCATTTTCTCCCATTGTATCTTTTCTAATATATTCTGGTTCATAATATATTGTATTTTCACCCGTTACGCGCCCATTATCTCTAATAATATTAACTATTGGTTCATCATTAATAGTTTCATAATTAATGCTAGATATTTGTGTATCATTAATATCATTATTTTTAATATCATCGTCATTACTAAATATAAATTTTAATGAAAATTCAGAAATATCATTTCCATTACTATATAATTTCCATAAAATAAATGAAATTATAATTACACCTAATCCACATAATATTTTACCCCTTGTAATATCCATTATATTATATATTATATAATATATTATTTAATAATGTATGTATTTTCTTTATCTACTTCATAAAATGAAAAAGGTGAAATAAGGGTAAAGTTTTCTTTAGTTTTCTTAAAAAAATAGAATTCTTTATGAATAGAATAAATATATATATTTTGAATTATATATTCTTTAATTATTGTATTTTTTTCATAATTTTTACTTTTCAAATAATCTATATTTTTAATAATATCCATGCTATATTATATTATTCCTGTAATACTTAAATAAAAATCAAGTTATAGATCCCATAAATCCACCTTTATATCTTGGATACATCCATTCTTCCATTGGTTGAGGATCAAAAATTTTTTTTAGTATATAATAAATATTATATTTATGATTAGTTATGATATTAAACAAAACGTATAATATAAAAATAAAAAATAGTAACTTTAAAATATTCATATATTATTATTAATATATTTAATTAGGTGGTAAACTTAGAACATCAATTTTTCTAATGTGTTCGGGGATAATTGGATTATTTGCATCAAAATAATTACATGTTACTTGATTTCTGCAAGGCCAAGAACCTGTAGCAGGTCCCTGTGGCATTAAACCAACAACTGGGTATCTTTCTGGGATATTATTCTTGTAAATGTGGTTGTAATTAAAAAGATTTTGTGTAATTTCAACTTTATCTGTGATTTTACATCCACCTTCGATAGTTCCATTTAAATACTTAACTTGATTCGGGGTTAACATACATAATTTGCTCATATTATATAATATACTTAGATATTATTTATTTTATAAAATTACTTTAAAATGACTTTTTACCAAATTTATACATATAGTCTATAATATAAAGCATAAATATACCTGTAAATATATATAATAATAATTCATTAAATTGATCATTATCAAAAGTAATTGATTTACTATTAAAACCTTCAACAATTGATTTTCTTTCATCTTTAAATGAAGAATTTTCTGAGTTTTTAATATTATTAAGTTCATTTGTTAAAACTAGAATCTGTTCTTGCATAGTTTTAAATAATTGGATTGAATCATTATTTAATGAATTTTGTAAATTATTGGGTGGCATATCTCTAGGTACAGATTGCACAGGGAGTGGTTCTTCTCTTCTTTGAACTTGGGTTACGGCTGCATATTCAGGGGTTGGTGGATTTGGCATCATATCAATTGATGGGTTTTCTACGATACTATTAGATGATCTATTATTATTTACAAATGTTTTTGATAATGGATTAAAATTATCACTTTTAGATTTCTTTTTCTTTTTTTCTTTCTTTTCGGATGAAGAATCATTAAATGCTTGATCTAGACTACAGAAGCTCAAAGAAGACATATATATATTAGTATTAATATATTAAATAAAAAAAAAATGTAATTAAATATATATGATAAAAGATATTTCAATACTTACAGATTTATCTAATAATAAATATTTTTTTGGAGTTATTATGATAATTGTTAATATAGGAGCAAGATTTATTATCGAAGAACTTTCTCCAAAACAAAAAGAATATATAAATACTAAATTTTTCAGAAGAATTATAATATTCTCAGCATTTTTTGTTGCAACAAGAGATATATTAGTATCTATTACACTATCTATAATATTTATATTATTTATTAGTGAATTATTTAATGAGGATGATAAAGAAAATAAATTAAAGATCTAATGTTATTCCACCATCATTAAGGCTATCGCCACTTACAATTGATATAGAATCTAAATCAATATTGTCTGGATCAATATTCATATTATTTATAATATTATCTATATTTTCAGCACCATCCATCTGAGGTCTGGGTGGTTCTGTTTTATGGGGTTGCGTAGCCATACCACCCATCATATTACCCATCATATTACCCATCATATTACCCATCATATCTCCCATAGGGTTTTGTGGTTGTGGTTCTCTTCTAACTGGTTCTGATTTCTTACTATTAACAGCAGCACTAGCAAACTGTTGCATTAGTTCAGGATTTTGTTTCATTATATCATCCATTCCTGGTAGAGAGCTCTTAAACATTGTATTTGTTAGATGGAACATAAAAGCACTTCCACCAACCATAAACATTAATCTTAATTCTGGAGCCATATCTGTGCCACCCCCATATTTTTCGTGCAATTCTTCAAAAACTTCATCATAATCATTTATATTTTCATTCATACTCTCTGACCAACCATCTAATTTTACTGAAAATGGGTCAAATTTTCCATTTAAAAATTCTACACCTGTAATACATGCCATTAGCATTTTTCTTTGAAACTTAATTGCATTTTCACTTTCTCTTTGCTTTTTTAACTTAATATATTCATTTCTCATATCATCTAATTGAGAGTTCATATTATAGTTCATTGTAGTCCTAATACCCTGATTTTCTAATTTCTTAAATTTATATATTAAATCAATTTTTTCATTTTTAATATCTTGTGCACTCATCATATGAATTGGTCTATATTCATTATTAGTAGAATCGTGTGAACTATTTTCACTTTGTAATATTGGATCATTTGAAATACCTATAGACTTTGTTGAATTAGAATTTGTTGAATTATCATTAGATAAATTATCTACAATATTAAACTTTTCTGGGACATCATCATCATTAAAAAAATTAATATCTTCTTTTGGTGTTTTATTTTCTTCTTTATTTGTATCAACTTTATTTGTATCAACTAATAGTTCTATACCAAGTGGTGTAGAATCATGTGTATCTAAATTCAAATCAATGGTTTGCAATGAATTATCTTGTAGTATATTAATATCATCCATATATTCTAGAGTAGAAAGTTTTGATATTAATATAACGTATAACTTTAAATAAGATGTTCTCCTAAATTTTGAGGCATAACTTCAATATTTGTATTATAATATGATTCTATTTCTTTTAATTTTCCTATGTCTTCATCTGTTACAAAGTTAATTGCAACTCCCTTTCTACCATATCTCCCACTTCTTCCAATTCTATGGATATATGTTTCTTTTTCTCTAGGTAAATCAAAATTAATAACTAATGATAATTGCTGAATATCAATGCCTCTAGCTAATAAATCGGTTGATAATAAAATTCGCGTTTTTCCATTTTTGAAATCTGATAAATTTTTCTCTCTTGTAGTTTGATCCATATCTCCATGAATATATGAAATTGGATAATTTTCATTTAATAACCTTTCATTTAGAATATTTAACATGTTTTTTGAATTAACATATATAATACTTTGCGTAATATTAATAGTTTCATAAATATCTAATAATACATCATATTTCCACTTATATTGTTTTAAATCTACATAAAATTGCCTAATACCTTCAAGGGTTAGTTCTTCTTTATTTATTAAAAGTTTTTCAGGATCTTTCATAAAATTAGTTGTAAGATCTAGTATTTCTTTTGGCATTGTTGCACTAAATAAACATATTTGCGAATTCTGTGGAATAGTTCTAATAATATTATGTATATTTTCCATAAATCCATATGATAACATTTCATCTGCTTCATCTAATACTAATGCCTTAATACTATCTGTAAATACATGTTTCTTCTGAATCATATCTAATAATCTCCCTGGAGTTGCAACAATAATTTGCGGATCTTTACTTAATTCGTGTATTGAATCTCTGATATTTGTTTTACCAATAACTTTTACAATTGTAATATCCATATATTCCGATAAATTTACAATAACATCATATATCTGTTTTGCTAGCTCGTGTGTTGGTGTTACAATAATATATTGTGTCTTTTTTACACTTTCTTCAATATTATTTAATATACCAATACTAAAAGCACCTGTTTTTCCTGTCCCAGATTGAGATTGTGCTATAATATCAGTGCCTTTATTAATAATAGGAATACTTAAGTGTTGTATCCTAGAAGGTTTCTCAAATCCATAAGAATATATGCCTCTAAGCAAATTATCATTAATATTTAATGTATCGAATGTAAGTTCATGTATATTTTTATCTTCTGCCATATTAATATTAATTATTGAATACTCTTTATATTAATTTTCTTTATTATCATTTATACTATTATTATCATTTATACTATTATATTTCTTAACTTTATCTACTATTAAATTACCAATTGTTTCTATATCGGTTCCACTGCATTGACCCAATTTAACCACCCCATTCATTATAAAAAACGTGGGGACTGCTTTAATTTCACATTTTTCTGTAAATTCTTCATGGACATTAATATCTATCTTATAAAATTTAATATTATTATTTTCTTCTTGTTCAGATATTTTCTTAGATAAATCAACGAGTGAAGGGTAAACACGTTTACAAGGTCCACACCAGGAAGCTGTAAAATATAAAAAGGATAAAATCTTTTCTTTTTCATTTTTTAATAATTCATCCTTAATTATATCATCTTTTTTAAATTCATACATTTTATGATTTAAAATAAAAAATTATTTTATATTAAACTATTTTTATAAATATAATTTAATAATCGTCCCCATTAATACTATCATCTGAAGAAAATGACGTTGATTTTGTTAGAGTATTTACATAATCATCGTCTTTTACCATATTTTCTTCAATTTCTGCTTTTAAAGGATAAAATGTATAATATTCTTCTCTAGATTCTATATATAATTCATATTCTTCATTACTCATAGCATCTAGAATATCTCTTGATAAGAATACAAACTCTTCCTTTTTTTGATGATGAACATGTTTATATGGATAAATATGATCAAAGTCTTCTTTATTTACTAAATCTTCCCACATGTTTTTATATTGTGGACGATATGCTTTATAACATAAATATGAACATATATTTGTTTTTTTCCCACTACTTTCACAAAGGTGTTTAGACCATGGTTTTCCTTCTTTTACTTTTGAACAATGATTACATTTATATTTTAAACTATTATCAATTTCTTCATCCTTATTTGATAAAATACTCTTAAAATCCATTATTTAACTTAATCACAAATATTTTATATTACTTTAATTTGAAAATTATTTTTCAAATTTATAATATAAGGTTAAAGTATATATAGTATATATATACGATGGAAGATTTATCAAAAACATCTGAGACTATGACACATATTGATTTTATAAAATGTTATATAGATGACAATGACTATTACAATAAACAGATTGTTGAAAATGTAGATAATGAAGATATCTTAAATGAAATAAAACAAGATATAACTACTAATATATTAACTATTAATAATACAGATGATACTAATAAAGAGTATATGCTAAAATCTATTATAAATTTTCAATTTAAATATTTTATATCTTTAAAAAAAAGAGTTAAGGCTTTAAAAATGATTGTTTCTGATTTACAAAAATTAGAATTACCAGAACAGAGGACTAAAGAATGGTTTGATTTAAGGAAAAACGTTCTTACAGCAAGTTCTTTAGCAAGTGCTCTAGGACAGTGTCATTTTAAAAGCAGAGATCAACTAATATGTGATAAATCTTCTGAAATAGAGACCCCATATACATCTAACCCTATCACAGAATGGGGTGTTAAATATGAAGAAATTGCTACTAAATTTTATGAACTAATAAATAATGTTAAAGTATTAGAATTTGGATTGATTCCACATCCAGAATTTAAAATATTTGGCGCTTCTCCAGATGGCATATGTTCCAATGATAGTCCAGATGAATTTATTGGAAGAATGTTAGAAATTAAAGTTCCACCAAAGAGGAAATTTACTAAAACAGTCCCCCCTTCATATGGATATCAAATGCAAGGTCAAATGGAATGTTGTAATCTAGAAGAATGTGATTTCTTGCAGGTTAAAATAGAAGAATATGATAATGAAGAAGAATATATTAATGATGAATATATCTATAATGGAGTTTTAAAAGATGGATATAATTGTGAAAATTTACCAAAAGGATGTACATTAACATATCAAAAGAGTAATTCGCTTTCTTACAGTTATTTATATCCCGAATTATGTTTAACTCATGAAGGTTATGTTAAATGGATTGAAACAACAAAAGAACAAATTATAAGCGAAGGTCATGCTTTTATTGAAGCAAAATGGTGGAAAATTACTAGATATGAATGTACTCTTGTTAAAAGGGACCGTGTTTGGTGGGCTAATTCAATGGAAAAGATATATGATTTTTGGGAAGAAGTTAAATATTATAGAAGTAATGATAGAACTGAACTATTAAAAAGAGTTGAAAATAAAACTAATAAGAGAAGGGCATCAGAAAGTAATCCATATGAAGTTGAAGAATGTTTAATTTTCACATAATATATTTCTACTTAAATCATCTGCAATATTATTACCTACATGGTGGTCGTCTGTTAATTTAGTATGACCTCTTATATATTTTATGTCAATATCCATATTTAAATTATGTATATTGTTATATATTTCCCTTATTTCCTCTATATTTTTTCTACCTGTAATTTTATTGTTTTCTAGCCATTTAGCATACCATTTATTAATACAATTTATTGAATATTTAGAATCCGTATATAGTATAATTTTTTTATTGTGGTGATTATTATGAATGATATTATTTATAGCAACATTTATAGCACATAATTCTGCATGATTATTTGTTGCTATAGTTTCTTTTAAATTAATCTTTTGACTTATATCATTTAATTTATATTTATTTTTATATGAATAATGAACTCCTATACCAGATATAGCCCCAGGTCTTCCATTACCTAAACAAGAACCATCTGTATATATTACTATTTCTTCATTTAATATAATATTTTTATTAAAATCTTCTATTAATTTTTTAGATAAATTATAATAATCTGTATGTCTTTCTTTATACCATTTATTTGTCATTAACCATTCTATATAATATCTATCTTTTTTAAAGATATCTTTGATATTCTGACCTTTATATTTACCAAATGATATATTCATAATATTATAATATTATACTATCTATCTTTAATATTTTTAGGGAGTAATTTTATTTATATCAATTTTATCTATAGCATTATCTATCATTTCGTTTGTTACTTCACTACTTACCTCTTTTGCTTTATTATTTATAGCTTCAGTTACTTGTGCTTCGCTTATATTTGGTTTCATTGTTTTCATCATAGTATCTAATAATTCTAATTTCTGAGATATATTTTGTTCTGGTAACCCTTGTCCCAGTCCTTGTCCATTTCCTTGCCCTTGTCCATTTCCTTGCACAGGTATACTAGTTTGATGTTGTTCTGGTAATGTATTTTTAAGTTGCTTTTGAAAATCAAATGTTTTCTTCTTATCTCCAGCTTTACCACCACTAAATTCCTGTTCTATCTGTTTTCTCTTAATATTTTCGATAGATTTACAAAATACTTTAAATGCGGCTTCATGACTTGGGCTATCTTCATATTTTCCAGATAACTGTAAATATTGCCAACCCTCTGTTTTTAATTGTTCTGTAACAATGGAATATGTAAAATAATTTTTATCTAATGAAAATAATTGTAAAAATCCATTACAAGCTGTAACAGTTAATGAAATAGTCCAAGATGTCCAATAACTTATCGTATCAAAGTTTTTAGGTAATTTAGCTGGATCCATTTGTCCTATAGATAATATTGCCGGTAAAAATATAGATCCTACAGTTACAATGAATCTAAAGGCATTGTAATATTTTTTAGTATTATCCCTTTTTTGCTCATATAATAAAACTTCATATAAAAAACGATTCTTTATTATATCATTATCTGTCTTATTTTTTAATTCTAAACTATCTATAATATCATTTACTCTTTCATAATATCCTAAATCTTTAAAGTTATTCATTATAATATAATATTATATTAAATTTTAATATTATACTAAATCTAAATCACTAACATGATTAATACGATCATTTGTTAATTTTAATGGCTTCCATTTATCAAAATCCTTATTATATTCACATTCCATTGTAATATCTTTATCTTCTTCACAATTAAACAAATCATGTAGATATTTACTACATTTAATATTCGGAATATAAGCATGATCTATTTTCACAATTGTATCTTTGCCATTTAAATATAATTCATATACCTCTGGTTTCATTGTTTTAATTACCTTAAAATTTAATATATTCTTATTATTTTTCTTTACTTTAAAATTATATTTAAGTTCTTCATCACTAAACATATAGAGGACATTTGAATAATTAATATTCATCGGAATAAAATATAGACCTCTTGTTTTATAATTTAAACTTGGAATAAATTCTTCTATTGCTATATTTTTGTTACAAATATCAAAATATTTTTTAATTATAATTGGACAAATATTACAGTATTCATCATCATTATATTCATTTTTCATCATATCATGTAACATAGATACACGATCTGTAATACACGTGTTTTTCATTATCTCACCCTTATAATAATACATATCTGCAATTAATAAACACCAATTATTACTATTATCTCTAACTAATTCTGTTTCAAATAAAGAACCAGTATATAAATCTTCATGAAACCTATATTGTATAATAAACATCTTCGGATAATTATGTCCTGATTTAACTTTTTTATCAATTAGAAGTGTGTAATTTACATTATTAATTTTTGTAAAATATAATAGATATGGTGCTCCATAACTCTTAAGACAAAATATATGTGGATTTTTAAAATTTTTCATATAATCAACATTAAAAATCTTTGCATAACGAGAAGAGGGGGTTAAAGAAGTTCTTAATTTCATATCATCAATAATATATTTCTTCAAATCATTGGAAATAATATTATCTACAGATTTATTACAGAAACTAGTTTTATTAATTTCTTTGGGATCCATTTATATATATTTATAAAATAATATTTAAATATTATTCAAATTATATATATATATATATTAAATGTCTATAAATAATGATGATGAAGCAATCCTTGACCATCAAGATTGGAAACCTATTATAATGAATGCTGGTAAAAGGGAAAATAAAAATGTATCAAAAGTAACTGTTAATAAAATAGACCCTAATTCTGCAAAACTAAAAAGTATTGAAAAAAAAGCCGATAATGATGAATTAAAACATAAAAAAATTGATAATGAATTAAGAATAAAGATAATTCAGAGTAGAAATGCTAAAAAATTTACACAAAAACAACTAGCAAACAGTATTAATTTACCTTTACAAGTAGTTTCAGAAATAGAATCTGGAAAAGCGATATACAACCATCAACACATTAATAAAATTAAAAGATATCTTAAAATTTGATAATATTAAAATACTTATTTAACATATATTTTATAAATGGATATTTATAAAAAACAATTATCTTCTAATGAACTCATATTATTATATTTAAAAGAAATGATAAATCATAATGTTGATATATGTAAACATATCTTAAAAATAAAAAAAGATATTGAAAATAAAGAAATGATAGAATTTTATATTGAAAAAAGTAAACCATGCAGACCATTTAGGTTTGTTAAGTTAAGGATGTGGCCAATCAAGCACGATATAAAGCATATAGCTTCTAAAAACTTTATACAAGATACTAGGAATAATAATATTAATAAGAATCCAAAATTAAAAGATAAAATAAAGTTTATAAATAATTGTATTATCGAAAAATATCAAAGAACCAGATTATTTGATATGTATTTAAAAGGTTATGGGACACATATCAATATTAAATAATTTATATAATAATTTATATTTTTTTTTTATTTATTAGTTTATAATAAATGGAAAAGAAGAAAGAAGAAAAAAAGCCAGTTAGTCAAGTTTGGACTAAAGAGCAAGAACAACTTTTAGCAGAGTGGTCAGAAAAAGCATCTGGTTATAGATGGCTTCATAGTTGTTGTGAAAAAAACTATAGATGCAGAAATTATACATTCACTATTCCAGTTATTATATTATCTACATTGACAGGAACTGCTAATTTTGCAATGGATTCATTTGTCCCCGAAGAACAAAAACAAATAGCAATGGCATGTGTTGGGGGTGTAAATATTTTTGCTGGTATATTATCTACATTACAAAATTTTCTAAGGTATGCCGAATTAATGGAAGGTCATAGACTAGCGTTAGTTTCTTGGTCTAAATTTGGAAGAGATATTGCTGTAGAATTAGCTTTAGAACCTAAAATGAGAAAACCAGCCTTTGACTTTTTAACAGTTTGTAGGGCAGAATTTGATAGATTAATTGAACAATCGCCGTCTATTGATGATGAAGTAACTAAAAAATTTAAAAAAGTATTTAAAACTAATATTAAAGAAGGTCTCCGGGTCCCAGAAATATGTAATGGCCTTCACAGAGTTTCTGTCTATGAACCTAGTCAGGAAGAAAGAGTAGCTTCTATTATGGCAAATGTCGTTGAAAAAGTTAAACCTAAACCAAGGTTGTGGGGTGCTGTAAATGTAGAAAAAGTAAATAAAAGCGAAAATAAACATACTAAGTGGACACCCGATCCTGAAAATAAAAAAGATATTCACGAATTAAAAAATTTAGGCAAAGTATCTATGTTTAAGGATAAAATAAATAGCAATTCAAGTAAAACGGAAGCTGAAAATCCAAATATAGAGTTAAAAGAAATTATTTGTAAAAATGATGAATTACTTAATCCAAATATAGATCAGGAAAAAGAATCTTTAGTAAATAATACTCTAAAACATGATATAGAACAACCTGAAATATTGGAACCTGTAACAGTAGAACTTGACCTAGTATCAGAGCCAGTATCCGCGCCAGTATCAGATCCAGTTTCTGACATAGTATCAGACATAGTATCCGACATAGTAGAACAAGAAATAGTTGACCTTGAGCCTGATCAAGAAGATTCTAAGCCAGAGCCAGAGCCAGAACCAGAAAATCAAGAGTTAGAAGATAATAATAATAGTAATGACAAATCAACACAGAATGATGAAGAAAGTTTTTTAAATGGTATTAATTAATGCAATTTAAAGGATATTATATAAATAAGTTTCATCTCATATACCAATGGTAAGATATATAATCAAAATTACTATTTGTTTCTAGTTTATTCGTATTTTTCCAATTTAATTTTCTAATTTGTATTTTATCAGGATTATACTTTAACATATAGTTAAAATAAATTTCATATTCTGAAGCACCAGAACCTTCTTTATCTGTAACTGTTTTTAAAAATATATTGTAAAATAAATCATTATGATTTTTCTCCATTCCAGAAATTAGTTCATCTATGTATTTTGTCTCAAAAATCATATGATGACAAATACCTGATTTATTTTTATCAATTTTAGTCAATTCTTTATCTAATTTTTCCATATGGTGAAAGTATGGTTTATGATATTCCGTGCCATAATTATACAAACATTTATTATTTTCTACAAAAGTTGTTGGTTTCAAGAAAAATGTATCACTATCAATTACTAAATATTTATCTAAAATATTTGGAATTATTTTACCAGCATATAATTTCAATAATTGCTGCAAATACCATCCATTTCTCTGTAATTTTCCATGATATTTTTGAACTGTTTCTATATTAAAAGGGAAAATATTTTCATTAATTGTAATACACTCGTCAATAACAATCGATGGATCATAGCAAATCAAATAAATGTTTCTATAACCAATAATATTTTTTTTGGTATATGTTATTTGCTGTTCAATAACTGATTTATCATTTGGTCCAACTGGTACAACTATGTCAAAACTCATTTATATATATATATATATATAAATAAATAGAATTAAACATACATAAAAACTTATGAAATATTTTATTTTTAAATAATAATTTATATATAACAATGTCTTATTTTATATCAGCCATAAAATCTGATATTGGTGCATTAGTTTTTCTGCCCCCATTTTTTCCAATTCTCTAGAAACTAAAGAACCTTTACCAGACATGTTTTCATTAAACTGTAATTTTAATTTATTGTAAATAGGACAATATTTTCCATTATCTAACCATTCTGGACTTATTGGTGTATCATCAATTAAAACAATACTGCCTTTATGCAATAAATGTTTAATACAATTAAACTCCTTTAAATGATGTTCTGCAGATGGTAATGGATTTAAAAAATCAACATCATATGAATCTAAATATAAGAAATCTATTTTATCTGTAATTGTTGGTAAATATTTTAAAGAGTCCGAATGTGTTACATTCGTTTTATCGGATGTTTCTTTATTTGTTATACTTACCGCAATTTCATTTAAATCAACGGATAATACTTTACCACCAAAAGAATTAACAAATTTATCCCATAATAAAGTTGATTTAGTTCCGTGTGCAGAGCATCCCGTTTCAACAATTATATATTCATTTTTACCCTTTTTTATTAATTCTGATAACGCTTTATAAATAGTATGATAACATATATGAGTATAAAAAGACCCATTTTCTCCACCAGGTATCAACCTATTATCAACATAATTAGCTAGTGTATTGTGACTTGTTTTACTTGGTATTTTATTAAAAAAAGAATTGAATAAATTATCTAGTTTAACTTGCCTCGCCACATTGTAATTTGTATCCATATTATTTAATATATATATATATAAAAATTATTACTTTTAACCCGCACCATTATTTATAATGGATAATTGTTTAGTAGAATATTCTAATTTAAGTTTGTTTGTTCAAAGTTTTCAATAATTTTATATATTTATTTTCAATCGGATTATCTGTTCTAAAATTTTCCAATTTTTTACTATGTATATGAAGGTTATTAATAGGTATTAACTTATTATTAATTTCAATATAAGGGAAATAATCATTTCTTTTTTCGACCCATTTAAAGGTGTATTTATCATACTTGATTTCACAAGTTTCATTTACAAACCCTGTTGTATCACCAGGTATATTTCTTGGATCAACGCCGCCTAAATATTGGCCAATCGCCGCTCCATCAAATATACTATTAAATTCTTGAAAATTCTCATTATAAATACATTTATCTATAGTGTTATCGATAATTGGAAATGTTTTCACAATGTCTTTATTGTTTAAGTAAAAGTCCGATAAATTAATCATATCGTTTTTTGTAAAATCATAATTTTCAATACATTTTGTAAATAAATCATATTTTGGAATATATATAATTCCTGGAATACATCTATCATTTGAATCCATGGTTATATATATTTTTTTATCAAACTTATAGTTCATATTACTATATAATAAAACATCGTTTTCTAGATGAATTACATTTGTAAGTTTTTTTATTTTGATATACTCATATAATAGAAAGAGACGTTTGGATGTATTATTCCAAAAACCATTTCTAAATTTTTTATCTAATTTTGATTTTTTATCAAAGTTTGTTTGTAAAGTGGCTGTATCAATAACTTTAATTGAAGAACCATATTCTTCTAATTCTTTAAAAAAATCACTATCTACAATAACATGAATATCAAATTGAAATTTAAGTAATTGACTTATATTTTCTTTAATGTACTTTTGAAATGTACCAGTTGAAACTAAAACTATTTGATTTTTAACAGACATTGTATATATATAATGTTTATATCTTTTTTTAAATATTAACGAAGTTTGATATTGATTGGGTTAAAGAATTGAAAGACTTAGCATTGATAAAGGAATGTATTTGTCCAGATGGTTCTGATAGATATAACCATAGGCAAGATCAAGCAGTTCTATCAATTTTATTTTTATATCAAGGTATATATAATGAATTATGTAGATATGTCTCCTCATAATAACTTAATTAATAATTAATAAAAAAAATAGTTATAATATTATATATGCCTTATAAAAAAAATGATAGAAATAAAAATGATGCAATACATCCTAATAATGTAACAGGATATTATTTTGCTGGCACAAGAGATAAAAGATATCCTATTCCAGGAGAAGGTGAAAATAAAATGTATGGTGTTACAGGTTATATAACAAATTGTGGTAGAACAATTGGAAGTGGGAGAGGCGAATGGAATGAATGTATAGATGGATATGATGATATTACATATATTTATAATAAAGAAGGTGTAATAGATGATACATCACAAGCATTTGGCGATGAAACATATAATACCGAATTATTAGCAAATAGAGGTGAATCTAATTTCATAAGTTATACTGCTCCAGGTGCTACGCAAAATCAAGCTGGTAATATATGTCAACAAGGTACTGTAGACGGATGTAAATGTATAAGTAGACATGATAGAAGAGTATGTAGAAGAAATTTAGAAAAAAAACCATATACAGGAGATCCTAAAAAATGTTGTTTAGAAAGTGATACAGATAAACTAATGGAAATGGATTGTGATCCCAAATATTTTAAAACTAGCGATGGATTAGATGTATCAGTAGCTTGTGATGAATTTATTAATACTATATGCCAAGAACCTCCTGCTTATAGTTCAGAAAATTCTGAAGTAAAATTAGATGCAGAGTATCTTAAATTATGTGGATGTAATTATCCAGAAGAATATTATGATTTAATGTCTAAAAGTATAATAGACGATTTTCCGGGTATAACCGAAGGAATGTTAGGGGATAAAGTGTGCTGGGCACCAACATGCACTAAAGCAGATATGTCTGTTCAACCAACATTAAAAAATAAATGTCCCGATAATAATTTTATGAGTTGTATAAATAGTATAACAATTAATAATAGTGGAGTATTTAATGGTATTATTGATGCAACCCAGACAAATGAATGTCAACAAGTTATTGAAGATAGTCGAAGAGATATAGAACAAGGTGGAGGTGGTGGAGTAATAAACCATAAATATAAATGTGTAAATGATAAATGTGTAAAAGATGAAAATGGAGAATATAGTAATAATTTATGTGATGAAGATTGTGAACCTGCTGATCCAGATGATCCAAAAGACCCAAAAGACCCAGAAGATCCAGAAGATCCAGATTATACTTGGTTATGGATTGTAATAGCATTAATTTCTGTATTACTACTTGGAGGAGGAGCCATATTATTTTTTAGTTCAAATGAACCCCCAGTAGAAGTAAATTATATTCAGGAATAATTATATTTATAATTTGAAAAATATATAAAGTTAAAAACAATAATATAATTTAATCTTATCAATGAATGAATTAGATATAAATGCTATAATCCATTCATATTTTCAACAAAAGGATATCCTTATAAGACACCAAATTGAATCTTATAATGATTATATAGATAATATCATTCCAAATATATTAGAACAATTCTTTCCTAAAGAAGGTTTAAATATAGAATGTGATGATCCAAATTGTAAAATCAAGAATATAAAACTATTGGTAAACTTGCCAGATGGTAATATATTAAAAGAAGCATATTGTATTGAAAATAATGGTGTTCAAAATATTTTAACACCAAAACTAGCAAGATTAAGAAATTATACTTATTCTGCTCCATTATATATTGATATTACAGTTAGTGTTACAATTAATGAAGATGGTAATAATATTATTCTGCCTGATAATAAGATTAAAAATGTTCTACTTGGTAAAATTCCAATTATGGTAAATTCAAAATACTGTATGAATAAGAAAAAAATTAGCGATGATTGTAAATATGACCTTGGTGGATATATGATTATTAATGGAAATGAAAAAGTAATTATATCTCAGGAAAGAATTGCAAATAATATTATACAGGTTTTTAAAAACAATAAGAGTAATTCTAAATATATATACTTATCAGAATGTCGTTCATGTTCTGAGAAAATATTTAATATACCAAAATTAACAAGTATTAAGGTTACAAATAAACCAGATAAGTTTAATAATGAAATTCTAGTTAACATTCCAAATATTAAGCCAGAAATCCCTATCATTATCTTATTCAGGTTGTTTGGATGTTTAAATGATAAAGAAATCATTTATAATATTATTGATAATTCAGATAAAGATATTGATGACACAATTGTAAAGGTATTATTACCATCATTTAAAGCAACTGAAAATGAAAGAACACAAAACGATGCTTTTAAATATCTATTTAATTACTTGAATAAGAATTATGCAAATATATCAATTGAGAGAAAGATGTTATTTATTAAAAATAACATAATGAAAAACATTATCCCACATATTACTTCGCGAAAAAAGAAATTATTATTCCTTGGACAAATGGTAAACAAATTAATTAAATCTTATCTGGGTATTACTAAAACAGATGATAGGGATAGTTATTATCATAAAAGAGTAGATACACCTGGTGTTCTAATGGGTTCATTAACATACTTATGTCTAAATAAAATCGTAAAAGATATTAAATTATATATAAATAAAGAGATAACATCTGGAATATGTTTAATTAATAAGGATCTAAGTAAAATTATAAATGAAACTAATATTAGTAAAATCATTAAATCTTCTTATATTGAAACAACATTAAAAAGTTCTCTTGCTACAGGAAGTTGGGGGATTAAAACAGGTTCATCTGATAAGGCAGGTGTTTCTCAAGTATTAAATCGATTAACATATTCTTCATGTATTTCCCATCTAAGAAGGGTATCTACAACTGCAGATATTACAGGGAAATTAATTCCTCCTAGAAAATTACATGCTACATCTTGGGGGATAATCTGCCCAACAGAAACACCAGAAGGTCAATCTGTGGGATTAGTTAAAAATATGGCAATATCATGTCATATTACAAATCAAAGTTCTTCTGAACCAGTAAGATATATATTAAAAGAAATAGTAGAAGATATTGAAGAAATAGATATATATAATTTTAATAAATATAAAGCAGTTTTCATATATATTAATGGAGATATATTTGGTTATACATATAATATTAACGATATTATACAATTTCTTAAAAAATCAAGAGTAGATGGTATTATTAGCACTTATGTATCATTTTATATGGATTATACCAATAATAATTTATATATTTTAAGTGATAGAGGAAGATGTTGTCGTCCATTATTAAAAGTAGAAAATAATAAATTGTTATATACAAAGAAATTATTTAATAAAATTAAAGATGGAATAATTTCATGGAATGATTTAATTATTACACATAAGGTTATAGAATATATTGATATTTCAGAAGTAAATAATACACTAATATGTACATATTCAAAAAATCTAAAAGATAAAAATTATACACATTGTGAAATATGTCCATCTCTAATCCTGGGGGTAGTAGCAGCAGGTATTCCATTTGCCCATCATAATCAATCCCCTAGAAATACATATCAATCAGCAATGGGTAAACAAGCAATAGGAATTCACTCTACTAAATATAATCAAAGATATGATACATTTTCACATATCCTATTTTATCCACAGAAACCATTAATTACAACTAAATATATGAAGTATTTTAATGCCGATGACCTTCCAAGTGGTATTAATTGTATTGTGGCAATTGCATCATACTCGGGATATAATCAAGAAGATTCTGTTATTTTAAATAAAGGTGCCATTGAAAGAGGATTATTCTCCTCAACATTCTATCGATGTTATAGGGAAGAAGAAAAGAAAAATCAATTAACTGGTGATGAAGACATATTTTGTAAACCAGATACAAATAATATATTATTTCCCAAACAAAAGAATTATAATAAATTAGAAAAAGATGGATTTATAAAAAAAGATACTTATGTTAATGATAAAGACATCATTATTGGTAAGATTATGCCAATTAAAAATAATCAATATAGGCATAGAGATACAAGCATTAGTGTTAAGAATAATGAAAAGGGTTATATTGATAGTATTTATATAAATACTAATGGAGATGGTTTTAAATTTTGTAAAGTAAAAATTAGAGCTACTAAATATCCAGAAGTAGGTGATAAATTCTCTAGCCGCCATGGACAAAAAGGGACTTGTGGAATTATATATGATGAATGTGATATGCCATTTACAAAAGATGGTATAGTCCCAGATATCATTGTTAACCCACATGCTATTCCAAGTCGAATGACGATAGCACAATTACTCGAATGTATTTTAGGTAAATCTTGTGTTATGGGAGGATATAATGGTGATGCCACTGTATTTGGAAATACAAATGCTCATGATATATCCGATGCATTAAGTTCATTTGGTTATGAAAGAAATGGTAATGAAGTATTATATAGTGGTTTTAATGGAGAACAACTTAAGACTTCTATATTTATTGGACCAACATTTTATCAAAGATTAAAACATATGTCTGGAGATAAAGTCCATTCGAGAGCTTCTGGACCAGTTGTATCTATGACAAGGCAACCAGCAGAAGGGAGGTCTTCGCATGGTGGTCTAAGGTTTGGAGAAATGGAGAGAGATTGTATTATTGCTCATGGTGGAACTAATTTCTTGAAAGAAAGGTTAATGGATGTATCTGATAAATTTACTTGCTATATTTGTGATAAGTGTGGTTTAATTGGTATTGCATCACCACATAATAATTTATATAATTGTAAGAATTGTAATAATTTTAATAAGTTTTCTAAAATTAATATACCTTATTCTTGTAAATTACTTATTCAGGAGTTACAAAGTATGTCAGTGAATCCTCGATTTATATTAAATAAGAAATAAAAACATTTTCACATACACTTCATACATATTTTTTGTATGTTTATATTTAAAGTTTATTATATAAATAATAAAATAATGAAGAATGAAGAAGAAATAGACCCAAATAATATTATAGAAATTAAGACAGTTCAATCATCTGCTATAAAAATATTAGTTGAAGCTCTAAAAGAAATATTAACAGATGCGAACCTTATATTCGATAAAAATGGTATAAAACTAATTGCTATGGATTCAACACATACTGTATTAATCCATATGAAATTAGAATCTGATAAATTCGAATCATATCATTGTGAAAAAAAAATTACAGCCGGGATCAATATGTTAAATTTATTTAAGTTAATTAAAACAATGAATAATACTGATACTTTATCTATATATATTAATAAAGATGATACTAATAAATTAGGATTGAGAATAAATAATCAAGAGAAGAATACACATACTATATATAAATTAAATTTATTAGATATAGCAGATGAAGAAATCCAAATTCCACCAGCCGAATTTGAAACAGAATTAACTCTACCTTCTTCAGATTTCCAAAAATTAATTAGAGATATGGTTAATATTGGAGAAACAGTAGAAATACAAAGTATTGGGAATTCATTAAAATTAGAATGCAATGGTGATTTTGCAAATCAAATAACAATATTAGGTGAAACACAAAATGGACTTCAATATAAGAGTAATTTAAGTCCAGAATTAACTGTTCAAGGGGTATTCTCTCTTAAATATTTAACACTTTTTACTAAATGCACAAATTTATGTAACAATATACAGCTATATATTAAGAATGATTATCCATTAATCATACAATATACAATCGCTTCACTTGGTATTATTAAATTATGTTTAGCCCCTAATACTAACTAATCAGCAATATGTTTTTTCAATCTACAATTCTCTTCACATATATATGGTTCAAATGTATTGATATTTTTAAGTGTTTCTATATTATCCCTGAACCATATCTTGATAATGTTAAATTCTTTTTTAGGAGAAATTAATATCCCATTAATATTATTGTAATTTTTTATATCATTTTCTAAATTTTCTATAATACAATTCTTAATTAAATTATTCCATGTTGTTAATATATCTTTGCTAGCAACTTTAAATGAAGCACAACTCCCCATTCTATTATCAGGATGTTCCCATATAGGGAATATCTCATCCCTCATTAAGAATAACATTGTATTCTGTAAATTATTATTAGTAACAACTTCTTCTAATAATTTATAATCGTATAAATTATTAATAGTATATAATTTTTTATAGCTATTCATGGACCAATTATTATCATTTATTGAATGATTCCATAAAACCCATGTATTTTGTAAGTTAACCATTATATTATTATATTATTTAAATATTTTTTAAATACTATTAATGAAAAAATAATATATTTATAATAATATAATGTATTTTGATTTATTTACTGTAGTCATATTTGTTGCTTATGTATACATTTTATTTTGTATGTTACAAAAGGATGACTATACTAATATGGTTATTTTAACCCTAATTGCTCTAATATTATTGTGCTATAGAAGAAAATCTAGAATGGAAGGATTTTCTCCTGAAAATATGGCCTATGTAAATGGTGGTGTCCAAAGCGAAGACAATATGGAAAGAAATTTTGTAAATGTTGTTAATGAAGTAGTTGAAAGGAATCCTGCTGAAATTGTATCAACAATTAATGTCCCCAATAATGATCCAGGTCTTTTATATAATAATGTAAGTGCTTGGGATGGATTATGTTTACAAACCGGAAATAAAGAATTCTGGAGTCATTCTCCCAATAATGTTCCATTGGTAAATGATGATACTTTATTTACTGTCCAGGGTCACAGTACCCCATTAAAACCAGTTATTTCAGACCCAACTTCATTAACTGGACCACCTGTTGATGGAATAGATGGTTCTCCAACAAAACTATTTATGCTTTCAAACAATGTATCTTCACCTGACTGCTGTCCATCAACATTCTCTACATCAACAGGATGTGTATGCACTACAGATAATCAAAGAGATTTTGTTGCTGCTAGAGGTGTCCTATAAATTTATCCCAATAATCTTTTATGTATTCTTTCATATTGATCAAAACCCCTTTGATCCCTTTCTTGTAATCTTTTAATTCTGTTTATTTCTTCTTTCTTTTCATTTTCTTGTCTAATTGCTTGATTGCGCAAATCCATATCACTTAGTTTAAAACTAACATTACTTCTTTCTCTATTATAATCTTTCATATTTGTATTTCTATTACTAATATCTACATTATTTATATCTATTAAAGTAGGTTCTTCAAAGGCTTCCCTTAAATCTCTAAATTGAAGACCATTTGTTTCCCCAGTATAACTTTTAACTTTACTAGAACCTAAGTTGACCAATGAATCTATATTACTAGAACATACTAACTCTTGTGGTTCAGAATATTTTTGTATTTGACTCCCTTTTTGTTTTTGTTTAAGTTTTTGAAATTCAGAATTAAATTTATCTTTATTATAACCATCCATTTTAACTTGTTCTATATTTTCGTCTTTTTTCATCCAATCACCATACCCTGTATCATTAAAGTTATCTTCTAATTTATTTTCTTCATATATTTGATTAAATAATTTTACATTAAAATCTTTCATATTAATATTTTTTTTTTCACTAGTTGATTGTTCTTTTATAAATTCCATTGATCCATCTTTAAGATCATTATGTATTTTATCTGTATCTTTTGAATCTATACGTTTTTGTAAGACTTTATATGCTAAAGTAACTAGTTTAAATTGTTTATCCATACCATTATTTTTATCAGGATGTGTTTTTTGAGCTAGTTTTAAGTATGCTTTTTTTAGTTTTTTTGTATCCATTGAATCTTCTTTAGATATACTTAGTATTTTATATGGATCTATCTTGAGTTTATGTTCTTTCTTCTTCCTGTAAGGTTCTTGTGATGCTTTGTTTAAATCTTCTTTTTGTTGAGCTTGTAATAAAGCTTGTATTTGGCTTTGTTGTTTTTGAATTATTCTTTGTTGTTGAACCATATATTGCTTAAAATCTTTATTACCTTCCATATTATTATTTATTATTTAAATTTTCTTTAATAACCTCATAAAATTGAACGACCTTTTTCATAATCAATTACTTCTCTATCTTTTTCTACATTTCTTTTAATTGAACTCTCTAATATATATGATTTCATTCCTATACTATTCATATCGCATAAAGTATTTGATATATCTTTTGGAAAACATGTTCCCCCATAACCTTTCATACCATCTGGACCCGGAACACTCGTATGACTCATCCCTATTCTTTCATCAATAGCTGCATTATTAATAACTTGTCCATAATCTATATTTTTATGTTGACAATATTCGTATATTTCATTGCAAAAGGAAACTTTAACTGATAAAAAATTATTTCTAAATAATTTAACCATTTCTGCTTCCTTATTTTTTATAAAACTATATTTTTTATATTTAATATTACCAGAAGCATGAGATAATTCTAACATTTTTTCTATTTTAACTTTAAAGTCATCATCCTGGTTAGTTCCTTTTATGCCAAAGATCCAATTTTTATTATTTTTAAAATCTTCCATATAATTTTTTTCTGTCAAAAATTCTGGCATAAAATATGTATTAAACATATCTGATGTACCGGGTGTTACAGTTGATCTTAAAATAATATATGTATTATTAAAATCACAATGCTTTTTTAAGTTATCTGTTACATCTTTTATTATGCCTAAATAACAAGATCCATCTTTATTCATAGGTGTTGGGACACATATAAATATTAAATCACAATTTGCTATTTCCTTAATTGTAGTATTTAATGGGAAACATTTAGATGGATCTATGTCATATACTATTATAGATATTGATTCTGACTTTAATATCTGTGTTGCTTTACCAACAAACCCATTGCCAATTACACCTATTTTCATATTATTTTATTTAATAATGAAGATAAATATAAAATTAAAACGCCAGATGTAATTAAATCTATTGATAAACAATTAAATATATTAAATATATCTAAAGAAAATGTAATGTTTACAACAGGTGTAAGAAATCATCAAATGTGGACATCACAATATATAAAATGGACTCATCCTGGAAAAATGATAACATCTGGTTCATTAGGAACTATGGGGGTTGGTGTTCCATTTGCAATTGGTTCAAAATTAGCTAATCCTAATAATATGGTTATATGCATAGATGGAGATAGTTCTTTTACAATGACATCAAATGAATTACAAACTTTATTAGAAAATAATATCCCAATTAAAATAGCAATTATGAATGATAGTAGACAACAAATGGTATATACATGGCAAAAATTATTTCATAATGAAAGATTTATAGGAACTACTAATATAAATCCAGATTTTGTAAAATTAGGAAAAGCATACAATATTAAAACACTTGTATGTTCAAATAAAAAAAATTTAAATAGAACTGTTAAAAATTTCTTAAAATATGAAAAAGCTATTATAGGTATATTTAATGTAGAACCTGAAATGTGCTTTCCATTAGTAGCACCAGGTAAAGCTTTAGATGATATGATAAAAAATGAAACAGATATAAATAATATTAATAAAAATGTAAATGCACCTAATTAAACTTTAATATTTAAATTATTATATAAATTTTTTATTTTAATATCATTATTTATTTTACTTACATTACATTTTTTTAATAAACATCTATATAACATAGCAATTTCATTTTCAGGATGTAAAGTTTCTACAATCATGTTATTAACAATCATTGTTTCATAATTTTCCATTAAAACATTATATAATGGATCACCCATATATTTCATATAATTCAATTTATTTGGAAGCTGCAATGCCAAGTCTCTTGCCATTATTAATTCTCCTTTATATAATATTTTATGATTGCCGCTCATAACAACACTATGATTAGGACAGTCTTCTGCTAAAGCATTTTTTTCTACTCTAATTAATAATTCTGCATCTAATATAGTTTTTGTAATTGCTATTATTTTTTTACCATTAATTGTATGGATATTTTTATTAATTTCTTGTATTTTAATTTCACCTTGATCTGTTTTAATAGGTGTATCTTTAATAAAACATATAGGTGCTGTAGGTATAAAATTCTCCAATGAATTAAAATAATTCTCCCACATTCCCAGTGCTAAATCTGCTTGTGTTGAGAATTGCTCTGTAGATTGACGTGAACTATCATTTATAGTTGTATCTACAAGATTCGTTCTTCCGCGTGCATCGTCTAAAATTACACTTGAAATGTCTGCGGATGTAAAAACTGGCATTTTCATAATATATATTATATATTATATAATTTTTTTATATTATTTACTTATTTATTAATTGAAGAAGTTTTTCTTTAAATTTATTTTCTACATCTGATGCACAAATTTGTTGTTTCCAATATGATAAAATTAATAAAACATTTTTATGTGTTTTAATTTCAAGTCTATCATAATTTATATATTTCGTATCATCATTATTGAGACATGCTTTAACATCATTTAATATTTGTTTAATATCTTCTTCAAAACCTTGTATAGTAACAGGTAAGTTAAATTTATGTAAAGCAACATATTCATTTATTGCTCCCGTAATCATAAGATCATTATTATTAGGAGGGTCAAATGTATTACCTATTGCTAATTCATATGTAGACCCAGAATTTTTTAAATCTTCTTTCATTTTTTTAACACCTGATTCATAATTTTTTACAAATTCACTATATAATATAGTATTATATTCAGTATATTTACAATATAATGTAAAATAATTTTGAATAAAACTATTAATTATATAGTCTTTCATTTGAATCATATTTTTAATTAATGTATAATCCGAATCCCCCCCTTCTTCTTCTTGTTTTTCTATTAAAGAACCAATATTATCAAAATATTCATAATTATTATAAAAAGATAGATCAACATTATCATTAAATAAAATTGGGATACCTTTATAATTAGATATATCTAATTGGCCTGAAACACTTGATAGATAATTTGATATTTCACCATTTCCCCGTTTTATATATTTAATATTTTTAGGTTTGAATTCTGTAAAATTGGAAAACATATCACTCTTAATAGTAAATAAATATTGATCATAAAATTTATTTGGTTCTAATGCAGATGTGTTAAAGTAAGGCGCAGACGAAGTTTCTGTAAATATATCTTTTATATCATTATAATCTTCTATTTCATAATTATTTGTATTTTTAGGAATGATATATTCATTAAATAAATTGTGTAGTTTATCAATATTTTCATTTAAATTTAATGCATTTAATTGATCTTCTGTATATATTAAATGATTAGAAAATTCTCGCATACTATCTAAAACCATATCTTTTTTAACATTATTTTTTATATATTCACTAAGTAAAACATCATGCTTATTTCTTATTGAATCTATATCTTTAGATATTTTAATATCTGTGCTAGTGGGAGGTCCATCATTCATTATATTAATGAAAGTAGGTCCATCATCACTTTCATCCCCAGGTTCTTCACGACTACTTGTTTTAAATGCTTCAAATGCTTCTGTATAAGTATTTATCGAATCTTTATATTTTTTATAAAAGTCTAAATTAATTTCACCTGGATGTGTATCAGTTGTTATACTATTAGTAGTATCACTAGATGAATTAAGAATAGAATTAAATAAATCATCAAAATAATCGTCAGTTACAGGTATTGTTGTTATCATATCATATTCATGATAATTTATAATAGCTCCTTTTGTTTCAAATAATATACTTAATGCCCATAATAAAGAATTTTCGGAAGTTACCGAACCACCTGTAAGAGTAGCAATATTATCTGGATTCCCTATTCCAGGCATATTCGTGAATGTTAAAGTATAATTTAATTTAATTATTACATACTGTAATAGTGGTAACATATCTCTCATTTTATTTGAACCAATATCATAACCACTTAAACACCTAGAAACTTCTGTATATATCATACCTATAAATGATTTTAAAGTTGTCACATTCCATCTTCTATTATATGGTAATTTTCCAGCTTTATCTGGATTTCCACCTTCTCCATAACATATATCATGTATTATTTTTCTAATACACACAGATTCTAAAAATAATTTATTATATGAATTTGATTCATTTAATAAATTTCTAAATTTTGGTTGATATGTATACCAGTTTGTATCAAATGTTGCAATTTTCCCTAATGCTTTATAATCATTATCTAATTCTATGTAATTTTTAAATAAATCTTTTAATTCTGCTTTACAACCAGGGAAATATATAAATTCTTCATCATTATTTATTATATTTTTATCATATATTCCTCCTCTAGTCCATTTTTTTCCTAAATGAATACCCCTTTCTTCCAATAAATCCCATGGATATTTGACTCTATTAGGGGTTCTAATATAACCTTCACTAGTTGTATATTCTTTAACTAAATTAAAATCTACAGGTATTGGTAAGCCAGGTCTATCCTTTTTATACCATTTCTGAGCTTTTTCTATTAAATCTTCACTATATTTATCTTTATCTAATATTTTATCAAAATTTGTTATATTTATATAATTTACGCTTCGATTTCCATAATAATTTACAATCTCTTCTTGAAATTTAGAATATTCAGGGTCTAAGATGCTAGAAACAGAAACTGTAAAACTAACATTTGCATATGTATTTTCATATGTTTCTGATACATAAAAAGTTATGTTCTTATTAATATTTATATCTGTATTTAAATTATTTAAATCGTCCATAATATTCTTTACATCATATACTACATTTGTTTCACTATATATATCTTTCATTGAATTAAATGGATTATTTTTTCCATATATATCTTCTAAATTTTTAAAATATTTATCTTGCAACTGATCTGATCTTGTTTTTAATTGTTTTTGTGCTTCATTTAATTCATCTACTATTTTTTGGAAGTGTCTATTATTATCATCATCATATCCCTCTCTTATATTATTCGTTTCTATAAATTCTTCTTTATATTTTTTGAAAACAACACTAAAATCTTTTATTTGATCATATATTTTAGACCATATTTCATTAATTCTATTATCTGGATCTAATTCTCTTATTTTCAGGAAAGTTTTTAATATTTTTGCATATTCTCTATTATTTACTGAAAATACATTTAATTGACCTAGATAGTAATCAGGAAGCACATCAAGCCCAGGGGCGGGACTATTTATTACAGCAGATAAACCGTCGATTAAATTCTCGGTTTTGTATACCTCTTTAAATGTCTCCAGTAATTTATCGTTATTAACAACATTAGCTTTATACTCTTCATATGTTAAAGAAGCATTATTACTTACTTCTTCGGCTAATAATTCTTCTATTTTATCAATATCTATAAATATCCTATATGTAGGTCCTTTATTCTGATCAGTATTTCTTTTAGCACATCCTGCTTCTTTCCAAATCGTTTTTTTATTCTGTCCCTCGTTCTCTTCCCCTTCCAATGATTTTTCATATGGAATAAAAATATTATCATAAGATGTATCTAAAGGAGATCTATTATCTGATATAATAAAATTATATAATGGTTCATAAGATTTTATAGTTTCAAATACTTTAGATATACCATCCATTAATTCTTCTGAAGATTTTGAATTACCATTTAATATATTAAAATTTATAGGTAATTTGAAAAATTCTTTATTACTTTCATTATCATAAGATTTTATATATTCATCGCAAAAGTTTATAAATTCGTCAGCCCCTTTATGGGAAAAATATACATATTTAACAAAATCTTGTAAATATCTAAATTTATTATCAATTACACTTTCTCCAGAAATGTTCGTAATTTGTCCTATATTAATAGAATCTAAATCCCACTGATTATAATAGTTGGATGTTAGTTTTTCCCCTTCTAAGTAACTAATTAGTTCTTGAACTACATTGTTATTATTTTGTGATTCTATATATGCTTTGTAATTAGTCACGTCACTGTTGTCACCTGATAAACTTGAAGATATATCTATAAATTTTATTATTAGGTCGTAATAATCTTTAATTATATTTTTACTTTTATTTATAATTTCATTTAATATAATAGGATCCATCCTACTCATTATAATTCTTTTATCATTTTTATAAGACAGAGTTTTAGAATTTACAGCATTTATCGATACAAAATGAGTATCTTCGCCATTAACTGATAATAAATTTTTAGGTGTAAATGCAAATGTATAATTTTTAAACTCATCTTGCAATTTATTTACATTTTCAGCCGCTTCATTGTGTCTTTTATTTAATATTGTATAATCAATATCTGCAATATTACTAAAATCAGGATCAACTATTTTATTATATGATTTTTGATATATCCCTGCATTCTTTAAATTATTGTATAAATTATTGTCCATATCATTGAAATTAAGTAAGGATGAGCCTATACTTAAAGGTAAATTGGTATTTGAATCTATAATTGGTCCAATTATTGTATAATTTAATAATTTATATTTTCTATTTATATTTTTATTAGCTATTGGCTCTACACATGTAAATGCTTTTTTATAGAATCCTTTATATATATCTGGATCATAATCCATAAATAATTTAGAATCTATTGACACATTTTCTGTTGGGAATAATTTATTTAGATATGTGTCATTTGAATCTATCTCGTCTGGATCGCTACGAGATTCTGGTAAACTTGGTATACTATTTATGAATAATTTTAATTTTTTAGCTTCTGATGTTCGAATACTTAATGATGTAGTTGAAACATTTTCTGGTAAATTATCATAATCACTTAATGGACCTTTAATAGATTCATATAATTTTATATAATCTTTAGTATTTAAATTATAAGCAGCGTAAGCTAATTCATTATCTACATCTTTTTTAGATATATTTACAGTTGTAAAATTTACAGGTAATTCTCCTGATGTGTTTTCAAGTATAGGATTTCCAAATAATGCCTTATTTCTTACTTCTGTAAGAAATATTAATGAAGTACGATCAAATTTACTAAAATCATTTATAACATTATTACTATTTACAATATTCATAGGTTTGTCTTTTGTTCCATTTAAAAAGCCATCCCATTCTACTCTACATTCACCCCCCCCTTCTTCAGCTGATAAAAGACCACATCCTTCTGTAAGATCTTTATCTTTGCCAGCAACTTTACCTTCCATGTCTGCTAATGTTGCTGGACGTATTTCTCCAGTTTTGAGATCTTCAATAAATACCATTCCCATCGATTTTCCAATATCACAAAATTGTTCTTCAGTTAAATAAGATCCGTCCATATCAACAATATTTTGTTCGCTTATACCCGATGCTCTATTATAAAAACCAACATTTGTTTTTGATTCTCGTAATTCTGCAAGTGCTTCTGCTTCACCTGGCACAGCGACATCGGGTAAACTACTATGCCGAACCAATGTACCACTCACTTTATCTGTAGATACACCTAATACATAAGATCGAGCATTCATATCTAAATATCTTACAAGCATATAAGGATCCGCATTAGCTCCTCCAGATTGTTCATATATACCAGTCGCTATACCATTTAATAATCTTTCTCTAGTAGGGAATAATAAATTTGAAGTTGCAGTTTGTGTTGGATCGTTTAATTTTATTCCATCTAATTCTACGTTTCCTGAAATTTTATAACTACCTTCTTCAAAAAAAGCATCTTTTGGTCTAACACTTACATCTTCATAAGTTAATGCAGTATTTTCACTTGGCACTTCGTATAATAATTTTCTCATAAAAAATTTATCATCAAACATCGTTGTATAAAATGCAGCATTTAATCCGTCATATGTTTCCTTACTTGCCATTCTAACAACCCTTAGTTGAAATGAAGTATCAGTATCACCTTCATCTTCAAAATCAAAATCTCTTTCAAGATCAACATCAATGGGAGGACTATTAGTCATTATAGGAGATCGAGGGTACCCTTTCTTTTTAATTTCTTGAATAAAAGCTCTGAATCCATATTCAGTATCTTCTATAGTAGGATAAGTTAATGTTTTATCAGTAACAGATAAACCAGTTCCAGTTCTTTCTCTACTATATTTATCAAATTCAGTGGCCAATGCTTCGCGCGCTGATTGTAAATTTTTTACTTCACTATCGAGAGATCCCTCTATTTCTCTAATTTTACTTCTAATATCTGCATTTTGTTCTGTATAATAATCTAAGACTTTATTACTTAACCTTGCCCTTAGTTCTGGTGTCAGAGCTGCATTAAGAACTCCATTAGATGGTTGTGCATCTTCTGGGGATATAAATATATTTATTAAATCTAGTAATGCAGGATATCTTGAATTTGTGGGTCTTTCTAAATCACTTTCTAATTTATTAAGAATGTAATCATCAAAATTTAATTGATACCCCTGTAATTCTTCTAAAAATACCTGCGGTAATTGGACTTCTGTATCTCCCTCTAACCAAGGGATAGTTTCTATTCTATCAGCGCCATTAGCATTTTTAATGTTCACTCCTTTTCTAAGTGTTCTTAATAAAGATTGAGCCTTAACTAATTTAGGGGATTTTTGTAAACTGTTCTTATAAATGCTTTGTTGTGCTTCATTTTCTTCAAGTTCATCTTCTAAAGGTTTTGATTGTTCTTTTCTTGTTTCTCTTAAAACAGTTAATCTTTCTAATTCATCATCTACAAGTTTTTGTGCTTTAACTATTTTACCAACAGCATTATTAGTTCTATTACATTCTTCGAAAGAAAATTGTAGATGATGAAT
>Ga0233415_10000036_pt1 | contig 60881 bp, 76 predicted proteins | sample Na_anoxic_12_MG_FD_188631 | JGI IMG/M metagenome (GOLD analysis project Ga0233415, IMG submission 188631) | Seawater microbial communities from Saanich Inlet, British Columbia, Canada - Na_anoxic_12_MG | ecosystem: Environmental > Aquatic > Marine > Inlet | place: Canada: British Columbia...
GTAGGTTATCAGTTATCTAAATACTTTAAGCTGTAGGCGTTGCCATACGTGTACAAGGTGTTTTTGATAGCCTAGCTTTTGCATAGGTTACCCCTTGAGGTGCTTTGTATTACGTTGTAATTTTTTACGTGCCTGAATACTTGTTTTGAGTTTTCATTTTGAGTTTAGTAAGGGCATAGTTTACCCTTGTGTCGTATAAGTGCCGACTCTCTTTACCTACTAACTAACAATAGGATTGTTTCAAGTATTCAATATGTCAAAGAACGAGATAAAAAAAACTTTTACGCTTGTACGCTTTGCGATACAAAAACATTTTTTAAATCCTACCTTTAAAACGTACGCTTTGCGACACGTTAAAGAGGTGCAATTTTATAGACTTTTTTTGTCTTTAGAACCCCCCCAAAATATGAGTTTTACAAGTGGCTAAACCACTTTAAGAGGGGGCAAAGTGTTAACTATGCATTAACCAATTTAGCCGATGCAATAGCCTTTAAAGAGGTTTCAAAATCAAGCCCTTTATCGATTTGCATTTTTGTAATTTTTTGGATTAGTTGCTCGAAATAATACACAACAAAAGCCCCTTTGTAAGTTCTTACGGCTTCAGTAAGTAAGGGCAAAAATTTTGCTTTGTTTTTGTCGGCAGTTAAAAAATTTATAGCTTTTTTACATTCGTTTTGATAAGCTATATTTTCGTGGCTTTTCGTGTTTACGTTGTCAAGTTTTGCTGTTCTTTTAACCTCTAATAAACATAAAATAGCGTCTGTTTTATAGGCGTCTTTTTCCGTTCTACGTCTAGCACTTTGCACGTTGGCAAACTGTGGATTTAATGCACGTTTTTTTGCGATTGCTTGCTTTTGTACGTTTGTTAGTGGTTTGCGTGTTGAAACTTTTTTAGCCGTTGCGATTGTGTTAACTACTGAGTTACTTTTGATTGAATTTTTCATTTTATAAAAATTTAAAGTTGTTTGGCTTTATTGCCGTTACAAATATACAAACAAATATTTGAATTATGCAAATAGAAAATAAAAAAAAAGCAAAATAAATTCTTGATCTTTTTAACTGAGCTTTGAAAATGAATACTTAAATTGTTGATTATCAGCGTCTTAAGTCGTCAAAGTAATTCTGGAAATCGCAAAATAAAAATTTAAAATAATTTAAAATAAATTTGTTTTATTGGTTTTTTGTGGTGTTTTGGTTTGGTTTTTTTGTTGGGTTTAGTATTAAAAAAGTTAGGGATTTTAAAAAATTAAGGCAGTTGTTAACCTTTGTTTTATATTGTCTAAAATAAAAATAAAGGGGGCAAGGGTTAAATTAAGGGGGCAAGGGGGCAAGGGTGCAACGGCTACGGCAGGGGCTACGGCAGGGGCTACGGCAAGGGGGCAAGGGCTACAGATAAAAAGCTAAAAAAATCTAGCAATAAAAACGGCTTTTAAAATGCACCCCCCCTGTCAAAAAAAGATCGCCTTCCGATGATCAGTAGCTGTCGTATATTATATTATTACCCAGAGCCTCTTTATAAGTAATATTAATTTTGTATATTTGTACATGGAAGCATGGGAAATAGAGATACAAAACAGGATCCCTGTTGGGGTTGCAATTGGCTGGAGTTTTTTTAATAAAGATGAAAGCTATGATTATGGTGAACTAATACTTTACCTAGGAATAATAAGTTTACATTTTAAATGGCAATGATATGATTAGTAAAAAACCAATTATGAAAGAGTATATGTCTTCACGTAGCAAACATGAACTAGATGGTCATGGACAGTATTACGAAATGGGGATTAAAAAATTAGCTAGCTTTAAAAAAGCTAAAGATCGTGCTAAGGATATTAGTATGATAGCTGAAGGAATTGAATTAGCAGAAGCTAAAAAGAATTTCTTTAGTATATATAAATAATTTCTTCCCACAATTTATATTGTGTTTCTCAGGGAAAGGGGTTTAACTTCGGTTAGCCCCTTTTTTGTGTCGTTTTATGTCGGTTTATGTCGACCTATGTCGATTTGGTGTCGATTATTTTTTTTGTAACTAACTGATTTCTAACTATTAACTATCTTTTATGTCGATTATGTCGGTTTTTATTCTAATTATATAGATAATAAAAAATATAAATACTATAATAACTATATATATATATAGAGAAACATAAAATCGACATTCGACATGTCCTTTAATTTTTGTATATTTGCATTAAATCTAATTTAACACAATATGAATCCAAAAGAATTATCTTTCGACCAAGAAGGAAGAGACAAGTTGCTTAATGGGATAACTCAAATTTCAAAAGCTGTCAAAAGTACATTAGGGCCACTCGGCAAAACAGTATTAATAGAATCACCAAACCACAGAGGAGGAATTACAATTACAAAAGACGGTGTGACTGTAGCTAAATCAATTGACTTAGAAGACTCGGTAGAGAATCTAGCAATTACTATGATGAAAGAAGCTGCAGACCGAACAGCAACCTCAGCAGGAGACGGAACTACTACTGCGATTGTTTTAACTGAGGCTATTGTAAAGGAAGGAATGCGTTTGATTCAGAGAAACCCTGAGATAAATACCACACAATTAATTAGAGACATCAAGTCTCATTCAGAGGAGGTAATAAAATCTTTAAGCAGTTCATCAAAAAAAGTAACTGGAAAAACATTACGTGATGTTGCTACAATATCTGCGAACAACGATCCTGTTTTAGGAAAGATGATTGCTAGTGCGTATAAAGAGTTGGGGAAAGACGGAATACTTACAGTAGAAAATAGTAAGACAGACAAAACATACTACGAGGTAACTAAAGGAATTAAGATTGACAGAGGATATTCTTCAAAGCTGTTTATCAATAATCACAGAAACGATGAATGTATACTAGATGATGTATATGTTTTGATGACGGACATGGAGATTACCAATATACTTCAGATTGAAAATATATTAAAGCCAATAATAAACCAAAACAAAAAACTTCTAGTGATTGGGAACTGTTCTCAAAATGTGACAAACACATTAGCAGCGAATGTAGTTCAGAATAATTTAAAGCTATGTAATATTATACCACCATCGTTTGGTTACAAAACAAATGAACTGATGAGTGATATTGCTTTGGCGATAGGTGCAAAATATTTCAGCGAGTCGCAGGGCGACAACATTGGGATGTTGACAATGGAAGATTTAGGACATGCTGATAAAATTATTGTAGGAAAAGATGGAACTGTAATTATGAATGACGAAGTTCAAGATGCTAAGTCTAGAATTTCTGAGTTGAAAGTTCAGAAAGAAAACAATAAGGACAAGAAAGAAAGAGACTTCATTACCGAACGTATTGCATTGTTGTCAGGAGCTGTAGGTGTTATTTATGTTGGAGCTGATTCTGATATTGAGCAGAAAGAAAAGTATGATCGTGTAGAAGATGCAGTATGTGCAGTAAAATCAGCGATTGAAGAAGGAATTCTTCCAGGAGGAGGGGTAGCACTTTTAAGATGTGCAGAAAAACTAGGAGATGGAGACTCGAATGACGTTATGTACGGAGCTTTGATTTCACCACTAGAGCAGATACTTACAAATGCAGGTGAAAACATAAAAGAAATTAGAGATAAGATTTGTAGTTGTGCAGATGCTCCACATAATTTTGGATATGACGTAAAAAATAAAGTTTTTGGCGACATGTACAAGATGGGAGTTATAGATCCTGCAAAAGTTACAAAGAATGCGTTGAAAAATGCAGTAAGTGTAGCGACAACAATATTAAGTACGAATGCAATTGTAACAATGAAAAGAAAATAATATGAAAGCAATAGGTAAGTACATTGTAATTACAGAAATCAAAGAACAGCAGAAAACTGAGTCAGGTATTTTACTAACGTCTGACGATAGTAACTTGCTAAGGTACAAAAAAGGTTTGATAAAGATTCCAGGGACTGAAGTGTCTGTAGTATCTGAGGGTGACGTTATTTATTATGATAAAAACGCAGGTCACAAGATGATGTTAGAAGAAGAGGTAGTTACAATTATATATGAAAGAGATATTGTAGTAGTATTGTAATTTAGTTTACAAAAGAAAATTAATCTGTAAAGAAAATCGAAAAATCTTTACAGATTTTTTTTTATCTCTTGATTCATTTTTTTAATTATCTTACGATAAACTTTTTGAGAATAATCAGCATTAGGATCAAACATAGGATTCCGTCTTCTGTCTTCAGAGACGGTTTCTTCCATGTTTAATTTTTTATAAATCGAAGCGCATATGCGCTTACCAGAAAACCCAAGCTCATATAATGTAGACTCACGCCCTTTACGTTTACGCCATACGACAATTAGTTTATCTTTTAATAGATTGTGAAATCTGTTTTTATCCCAAGACATTATCTCGTTGAATTCCTCAAAGTCTTTTTGAGTAAATAGTTCTTCACTATACAAAAACAAAAGCATTTCAATATCAGCAGTACCTAATCCGTATTTGACCTTAGCCCATTGTTTTACGACTTTCCAATATTTTAGATAATCACTTTTAGGTTGATATCTAGCATATACCTTGCTAATCTTTCTTCGAATTTTCATTTAATTAAATTTGTATCTTTGCAAAGATAACTCATTTCATTATGGCATTAAGCAGAACAGCTAAATTTTACCGAGACAACCCAGAGGCTAGAAAAAAACATCGTGACTATCAGGCTAAATACAACAAAAAAAGAAAGTCTATTAAGCAAAGAGTTGAGGATAATAAAAAAAATCGTCAATTTGGTACATATGGAAATTATGATGGACTTGATGTCTCACATAAAAAAGGTGGTAAAATTGGATTAGAGAAAGCCTCTAAAAACAGGGGAAGCAAAAGTAACACAGCTGGAGATAGAAGAGCTAGAGGTAAAAAAGGAGCAGGAAGAAAAAATAAAGGTAATACAGGAGGTAAATAAAAAAAAATAAAACTATGGGATGTGAGTCAGTAAAAGATCCAAAGAAAAGAAAGCAATGTGAAGAAGCTAATAAGCAACTAAAAACTCACGTGGCTAAAGAAAGGGCTGAAAGTAATTTCAATAATCAAAACTTTGAAATGCTTGCTAATCAAAGAGCTAAACGAGAGGCTTTAAACCCAACTCCTAAAGCACTAAAACCGTTAAAAGAAAAATAATGGGACTAGGAGCAGCTATAGGAAACGGAATACCTTTTCAAGATAAAAGAAACGAAGATATACCTGAAATCTGTTTTATTATAACAGAGTTAGATGATTTTTGTGAGCAAGAAACAGTAATTGGAGATAGCAGAATGATTCCAGAACTATGTGTAACTCCTTAAAATAAATAAAAATGGCAAATAAGAAATTTTCACAATTTGAATTAAAGACAGATCAAGCAGATGTAGACTTTTTAGTAGGATACACAGGGACAGAAAATGTTCAAATAGCATCTGAAAAAGTAGGATTAAGATACGACTTATCAGGAAGCGTAAGTGATGTAACTGATTATGCAGTTTCATTAACAGACAATAATGGAGGATTAGACAAAGTAACTCTTGTTGCAGGAGACAATATTGTTTTGACAGACTTATCCCCTGGCACACCAAATGCAGTTCAAATAGATACAAAAAGAGGTTCTGTGTACATGGTTACAGGAACATTTCAAAACGTTTTTGGTGGAGACCCTGGTATTTTTGGTGATACGTTAGAGTTTGGAATTAGTTCAGTTCCTGCAGCAGATCATTCTTCAGTATTAGTTATTCCTGTAGATGCAAAGTTAATTGGTATAAGTTATAAATGGATATCAGATGATGCCGTAGTAGGTATTCCAGTTGGTGGAGTTTATAACATTCAATTAAGAGCAATGTCAAATACAAGTGGAGCTACTACAGATACTGCAAATTACACAACGCCTCAAAACATAAACGGAATTGATTTAACAGATTCTGACAATGGAACTTATCCATTTAAAAGTCAAAATGCAATTAGCCCTCCAGTATCTTTAGCTGCAGGAACAATTATTAATGTATCAGGAGTACAGACATCAGGAGCAACTATCCCTACTTCAAATTCAGAAATAGAAGTAACTTTAGTTTTTGAAACAACATCATTTTAATAATGGCAAAAAAAGGTAAAACAAAAGGAAATAAAATTTGTGCGGAAGGAATAGCATGGGCTAAAAAAAAGTTTGATACATATCCATCTGCATATGCAAATATGGCGGCAAGTAAATATTGTAAAAACCCTAAATACGGAAAGTAATGGATAAAGATGCTATAAAGTATACGCTTCAATATATTGAATCGGTAAAAATGATGAAAGAATTATCTGATGATTTTGAAGAGCAAATGATGTTTGCTGATGTAATTCATAAGTATGAGATGAAGTTAAAAGGAATTAAGCCAACAGATTCTTATGTAGAGTGCGTAGGCTGTGGTTCATAATTTTATGTAGATGGGTGAGTTAGCTAAATGGAGAGCAGAAAAGTGGGTACGCATTGGAACTGATGGTTCAATCAAAGGAGAGTGCGGCACTAGCAAAAACAAAAAAAATCCAGATAGATGTTTGCCATTAGCAAAAGCAAAAAGCATAAGTAAAGCAGCAAGAGCCAAAACAGCAAGAAAGAAAAAAGCAGCAGGTAAAAAAGGAAAAACAGTTGTTTCCAATACTAAGGCAGCGAAAGTGACTAAAAAATACACTAAATGATATGGCCGATAAAAGTAAAATGTCTTGCAACAAGCCTACTCGCTCTGACAGAGCAGGTAAAAAGAAAATGGTTAAAGCCTGCGAAGGAGGAAAAGAAAAACTTATTCACTTTGGAGCAAAAGGATATGGACATAATTATTCAGCAGCTGCAAGAAAGAGCTTCAAGGCACGTCACAAATGTGGAACAGCTAAATCAAAACTAACAGCACGTTATTGGGCGTGTAAAAATTTATGGGCAGGCAAGGGCGGTTCAACAAAGTCTAGCCCTTCAAATAGAAAAGGAAAATATTAGTATATTTGTAGAATATAAAAATTTATAACCATGGCACAAGGATACAACTCAAGACTCGATGAGTCATTAGGAGCAAGAAACGGAAAAAAGAAACAATCATTTAAAGATCGTAGAGATGAATCTAAAGCAATGTCTAAAAAAGATTATGGACATTCTTATGGAGCGGATAAAGGTATGTCTTATAGACATGCTCATAAAGATTGCGTTCATTATGTAAAAAAACACTTAGGCGGTTTAATAAAAAAATAAATGGGGAAAGCTTTTGTAAAATTAGGATTGTGGATGCAAAGAGTTTGGTGTAAATTTCAATGTGCTTGGAATTACGCTATAATGTCTTTAACTTTTAAAGTAATTGACAAGTGTCCAAACAAATTATGTACTTGTAAGAAATGAAATCAAGAGGATTAGGAGATAGCGTTGAAAAATTAACCAAAGCAACTGGAATTAAAAAGGTTGTAGATACAGTCAGTAAGGTAACAGGGAAGCCTTGTGGGTGTGGTCAAAGACGTGATAATTTAAACAGAATGTTCCCTTATAATAAATAAACTATGGCTTATCAAAAATTACAAGCAGGTAGAGCAGCATTAGTAGTTCCAAGTGATACGGATCAAATTCCAAGTGTTACAGGAGGTACAAATAATGGATGTGCTTTATATATTGGACTTCCAGGGAATGTTCGAGTAAAGACTGTTGGTGGAGATGATGTTATATTTGTTGGATGTTATGCAGGTCAATTTTTTCCTGTAAATGTTTTACAAGTATTTGACACAGGAACTACAGCAGGAGAAATAGTAGCGCTATGGTAGAATATACGCAAGATAATAGTGCATTATTAGACTTAGAAGTGAATTACATACTTATAAGAGAATAATGACGATGCAAGATATAAAAATATATGCTTTAAATTTGGTGAGTTTAGCTGTGTCTTTTACACACGTAGAGATGGTATTAAAATTAATTCTATTAGCAGCTTCTATAGTGTATACGGCTCAAAGAATATGGATTAATTATAATGAAAAGAAAAATAGATAAAATTATAGTTCATTGCTCAGCAACCAGACCTTCACATGATATAGATGTGAAAGAGGTTGACAAGTGGCACAAAAAAAGAGGGTGGTCAGGTATTGGCTACCATTTTTTTATAAAAAGAGATGGTCAAATTGAAATTGGCAGATCCTTAGAAAAACCAGGCGCTCACACAAAAGGTCACAATAAATCTAGTATAGGTATTTGTTACGCAGGTGGAGTTGAAGAAGAAAGAGGGGAAGACGGTAAATACGAGGCAGTTGACAATAGAACTGACCAACAAAAAGAAAGCATTTTAATTTTGCTGATATTTCTTAGAAAACTTTTTCCAAATGCAGTAATACATTCTCATCGAGATTTTGCTGCAAAAGCATGTCCAAGTTTTGACGCAACAAAAGAATATAAGTATTTATGAAAAAACTATGGCAATGGCTCAGCGGAAATGTAATAAAAGATGTTGGCGAAGTATTAGATGAGCTTATAACTACTGATGAAGAAAGGTTAGAAGCAAAACAAAAAATTACACAAATTTTAGAACAAGCTGATAAAGAAGCTCAAGAACAAGTTACCGAGCGTTGGAAATTTGACATGGCATCAGATTCAGTCTTATCCAAAAATATTCGTCCAATGGTACTAATATATTTGACAGTAATATTTACTGCATTATGTTTTACAGATGGTAACATTGGAAGCTTTACAATATCAAAAGAATACATTCCTATTTTTCAAACATTGCTCGTAACAGTATATGGAGCTTATTTTGTTGGAAGAAGTTGGGAGAAAGCTTCAAAGAAAACTAAAGAATAATTCATACCTTTGCATAATAACCATAATTTAATAAAATGAAAAATTTAAAAAAGACAGAACTAGTAGAATTACAAACTTTGAATTCAGATTTTGTAAACTTAAAAACTCAATTAGGTGATTTAGAATTACAAAAGCACCTAATAATAGAGCAAGTACAAGAAGTTAGAAAAAAATTCTCAGATTTAGAAGTTAATCTTGTAAAGAAATACGGAGAAAACACAACTATTAACTTGCAAACAGGTGAAATAAAAGAAAAAGAAAAAGAATAAGATGGCAAAAATTAGCAATACTTTATCGTACCCTGGTCAATCACCGATTGAAGGGGCAGATTATTTAATTGGAACAGCGGCTAACTCTACTCCAATTGGTCTTCAAACAAAAACATTTACAATACAAGGTATTGCTAATTTTATTATTGATACTGCATTTAATGGTGTATCATATCGACTCCCTATTTTTACTGCATCAAGCGCAGGACAAGAGTCAGTTTTATTAGTAAACTCATTATTTTATCAAGACACAGCAGCTCAAGCAGGAGATAAAGTTGAATCAGTACTTGGTACAACAGTATACTTAGACAATGGTTCAGGCGTTGGGTCATTAGAGGTTGCTCAAAATGTTTTAGTTAAAGCTAACCTTACAGTAAACAATAACGCAAACATATTAAATGATTTTTATGTAGCAGGAGATTCAGTATTTGATGATTCAGTTACAATGAATCAAGAAATAAGATTAATTGGAGATGTTTACGATTCTACAAACACTCAAGGTAATCAAGAACAAGTTTTAGTTTCAGATGGAAACGGAAAAGTAACTTGGCAAAACTTCCAAGGTTCAGGATTAGAATACCAATCAGCTTGGGATGCTTTAACAAATGTACCTAATTTACAGATTTATCCATTAACTGCTGATAATACAGGTAAATATTGGGTAGTATCAGTTCCAGGAACAACTGGTTTAACAAATGCCTCAGGTTCACTAATTACAGATTGGGAACCAGGTGATTGGGCAATTATCTCTGAAGATATTGCAGGAAATGTTTTTTGGGATAAAATTGATAACTCATCTGTATTAACAGGTCAAGGAACAACAGGGAATATAGCTATATGGACAGCACCAAGAGAGCTTGGTGATGCACCAATAAAACTAGGAGCAGGAGCTACATCTTTAATATTTAACACATCATCCCAAGCTATTGGAGATAATTCAAATGCTTTTGGTTCAGCTTCAACAGCACAAGGACAAGTAAGTTTTGCCGCAGGTAATAATGCAGCAGCAACAGGAAATTATTCGGTTGCTATAGGTCAAAACGTTATATCAAGTGGGCTTATTTCTACAGCAATGGGTAATGGCTCAGACTCAACAGGTACAGCATCTGTAGCAATAGGTAATAGAACATTATCATCTGGAGCAGGGGCAACCGCATTAGGAGAAGATACAACAGCCTCAGGTGCAGCATCATTAGCATCAAATAAATTAACTGTAGCATCAGGAGATTATTCTGTAGCTTTTGGAGATTCATCTGAAGCATTAGGACAACATTCTTTTGCAGGAGGTAAAGATTCTATTGCTTCACAACAAGCTTCTTTTGCATTTGGAGAAAATTCATTTGCTCAAGGACAAGCTTCAATATCTATAGGTTCAGGTGTTACTGCAAAAGGGAATAGATCTATAGCTTTAGGTAAAGATAGTATTGCAGAACAAGGTGGCTCAATAGCAATAGGTTCAAGTAATGTTGCAGGTTCAGCAGGTAATGCAGGTGGAGTTGCAATAGGTGATGGAAACAATGCATTAGGGGCTAGTTCAGTCGCTATAGGTGAAGCAAACAATGTTGCTTCAACTGCAAATAATGCAGTTGTAATGGGAGCTGCAAGTATTGTAAGCGGAGAATTTTCTTTTGCTGTAGGTAAAGGTAATACAGTTGAATCTACTAGCGGTACAGGAATAGGTCGTGATAATGTAGTTAAAGCACCTGCAACAAATGGAATTGCTTTAGGTTATGAAAATCAGGTTGAAAAAGAAGGTGCAGTTGCGATAGGTACAGATAATGATGCTCTAGGAAAATGGAGTATTGCATTTGGATACAAGAACAACTCTACAGCGGATTATAGTGTTGGAATAGGACAAGAAAACCAAGCTACAGGAATAAATGGTACTGCAATTGGTAAGTCAAACACAGCATCTTCTGCAGCAGCAGTAGCTTTAGGATTAGGAACTACAGCTTCAGGTAGTGCTTCAGTAGCATTAAACAATTCAACAGTTGCTTCAGGAGGTGATTCATTTGCTTCAGGATTTGAATCAACTGCAACAGGAGCTGCAGGAACAGCAATGGGATATAGAACTTCTGCATTAGGAGATTATGCTTTTGCAGCAGGTTATTTATCTAACACAAACGGAGCTTCAGCTATTGCAATGGGTGATAATGCAAAAGCAGATGCTGCTAATACTGTAGCAATTGGAGCTGATATAGTAGTTGATTTAAAAAGAAGTGTTGGTATAGGAAGCAACTTACTAGTTAAGGGAGATAGTCAAGTAGTAATTGGAAATGGATTAGAAGGAACTTCTTTTAAAGAAACAGTATTAGGTTCATTTAATTTACCTCCAAGTAGTCCAAGTGTAAATACTTGGGTTGGTACTGATGATTTATTTACTATCGGTAATGGACAAGATATTAATACTAAAAGTAATGCCTTAGTTTTAAATAAAAATGGTGAATTAAAATTACCATCATATGGAGGTGGAACAATAACAGGAACTGCCACATATAATTTAGGTGTTGATGCAAGTGGTAACGTAATCGAAGTATCCACAGGTGGTGGAGGTGGAGGTACAGTTACAGGTTCTGGAACTCAAGACTACATTACTAAATGGAATAGCAATACAGCTGTTGGAAACAGTATAATGTTTGAAGGAGGGTCAGGAATTGGACTTGGAACGGTTACTCCATCATACGCTTTTGATAATCATTATAACTTAGGAAGATATGCTTCATTTGGAGTTGCATTTGCTGAAGTAGTAGTGGCTAACAACGTTATAAATATTGGAGATGTAGATGGCAATGGAGCTGCTTTAGGTCTTTATGATGATACTAGTGCTAGAACAGTTCTTGTAAAAGGCGGAAGTGTAAAAATAGGTACAGGTGGAGCAGCTACTGAAAGATTAGAAGTAGAAGGAAATATAAGATTAAATGGAAGTGGCAGTCAAGATGATATTTATACTACTAATGATAAATTACTTTTAAGCTCTGGTGGTAATAATGGCACTGCGTTTTTGTTTGATGATACAAATGGTACAATCACAACAGATACAAATGCTGAAGTTGGAATAGGAGTTGCAGTTCCATATGCAAAATTAGATGTAGCTGGTGCTATAAAAATCGCTGACACTAGCGCTTCACCAACTGCAAATACTGTTGGTTCAATAAGATATAGAGTAAGTGGTAACAATAGTTATATAGATATGGTGATGCAAGATGGTGCTACTTCATATGCATGGGTAAATATAGTACAAAAGAACTGGTAATAAATGGCTGTAATTAAAAAGTACATTTCAAATGAGTTTGTAATCATAGGTGGTAATGCTTCTCAATTTTTAAAAGGAGATGGTACATTAGACACAAGCATTTATGTTACAGGAGGCCCTTATTTACCTGTTGCAGGTGGAATAATGAATGGGCCTACTTACCATGGTAACAATGTAAAGTCATTGTGGGGGTCAGGAAATGAGCTTAGTATTTTTCATGATGGATCAGATGCTTATATTGAAAATATAACAGGACGTGTAAAGTTTACATCTGATATTGAAACTAGTGGTGATGTATATGCTTCAGGAGGAAATTCTACTGAATGGAATACAGCTTACAACGATACTGTAGTATCAGCAGCTGTATCAGGTACAACCACTAAAACATTAACATTAACACAGCAAGACGGTGGAACATTAGCAGCGTCTTGGCAAGATAATACTGATTCAACTTTTACTTTTACACAAGGAGTTTCATCTGTAACATGGAATATACAGCATAATTTAGCTAGGTTTCCATCAGTATCAGTCGTAAATACCAATGAATTTGTCATTCATGGCGAAGTCGAATATATAGATAGCAACAACGTAACATTAACATTTTCAGCAGCCTTTGCAGGTAAAGCTTATTTAAACTAAAAAAAACAACATGGCAATTAATTTTTTAAACAGCATTGACTTTAACAAAAATGAGTTATTCAATGCAAAAATTCAAAACGAAATAAATGACGCAGCTGCAGGAACTCCTGTTGATGGTCAGTTATATTACAACACCACAGACGATAAGCTGAAAGTTGGTGAAGGAGGAAGTTGGGTAGCCCTTCAATCTTCTGCTGATACAAACACAACCTATGATTTAACTGCTACAGGTTCAGGTAATGGAACTTCTACAGTTAATTTAGTGGCTTCTAATCCATCAAGTACTGATAGTATTTTATTTACAGGTGGTGGTACAGCTAGTGTAACACGTTCAGGTACTACAATTACAATTACAACAAATGATCAATATGATGGTACAGTAACATCTGTTGCAGCTACACATGCAGGTAATGCATTTACAGCTGGAATTGGAGGAACTGCTACAATTAATCCATCCGTTGATATAACAATGAACGGTACAAGTTCTCAGTATATTAATGGTGCAGGTAATTTAGTAACTTTCCCATCTATTCCACAAGGAGACATTACTGCAGTAACTGCAGGAGCAGGTCTTCAAGGTGGAGGAACTTCAGGTTCAGTATCATTAGCTGTAGATTATTCAGGTGCAAATAACATTATAGATTCTGCTCCAGATGGAACAGCTATAGCTGCTGCTGATAGAATTTTATATGAGGATGCAACAGATAGTACAGTAAAAGAAATTGCTGTATCAAGTTTAATTGCTTTAGCACCTCAAGGAGATATTACAAATATAAGTACAACATCGCCAATAACAGGTGGTGGGGCAAGTGGTTCTGTAACTATTTCTCACGCAAGTCAGGGTGATACAGAAACTACAAATACTGCTTCTTTATCATTTGGAGGGACATTCGATGCATATACAGACGTAACAACAAATGCTACAGGACACGTTACAGGTCATAGAGTAACAACATTTACTTTACCTGCTAACCCAAATACAAACACAACTTATCAGTTAAACGTTGGAGCAGGTGCTGCAAATACCGCTAAAGTAGAATTAGATGCTAGTTCAGGAACTGATACAAGCATTACTATTAGTGGTACAACTAATGAAATAGAAGTTACTGAAACTGCAGGAGCAGGAGGGACAATATTTGTTGGATTACCAAATGACGTTACAATTGCTTCTGACTTAACAGTTGGAGACAATATAACAATGACAGGCGGTATTTTAAGCGTTACAGGTACAGGTTCTTTTACAGGACAGTTAAGTGTTCCAGTAACTCCAACAGCAGCAGGTTCAGCAGCTTCTAAAAGCTATGTAGATTCTACACTAGCAGGTTCAGGAGCTTTAATTTTCCAAGGAGGATATAACGCAGCAACCAACTCACCTGACTTGGATTCAAATCCAAGTTCATCTATTAAACAAGGTTGGACATATGCAGTAACAACTGCAGGACAATTCTTTGGAGAAACAGTTGAAGATGGTGATTTACTTATTGCAGAATCAGATGCTCCAACAACATTAGCTGCTTGGACAGTAGTTCAAAACAACATAGGTGTTGCAACAGCAGGTTCTAGTGATGGAGCTACAACAAAAGGTATTGCAGGATTTAATTCAGCTCACTTTAATGTAACATCAAATGGATGGGTTTCTTCTGATATTTATGGCGGAGGTTCTACATTAGGTATTGTTCCTTCAGGGGGTGGAAGTACTACTTTCTTAAGAGGTGATGGTTCATGGGTAACCCCAACAAACACAAACACGCAAAGAGCTGCAGGAACAGGTTTAAGTTTATCAGGTAATACTATAAACGCAAATGTAGATGGCACAAATTTAACAGCTGCTAACTCTTCAAGTACTACTGCATCTAGAACATATAAGGTTCAAGTTGACTCAGGAGACAACTTAGTAGTTAACGTACCATGGGTAAATACAAATACTCAAACTGTAACTAGTGTAGATGAAGTAAGTCCAGGGACTTCTTCAGGAACGCCAATTGTGGTTAATCCAACTACAGGTGCTGTTAAAGTACAGTCAATGGCATATGATGGAGGTAGTGATGTAGGTCACGTTCCTTCAGGAGGTAGTTCTACTACATTCCTTAGAGGGGATGGTTCTTGGGTAACTCCTTCTACAGGTAGCAATAACTACTTAAGTGCGCTATCTTTTAATACTGGTAACGGTATTATTACAGCATCAAGACAAGGCTTAAGTGCTTTAACTGTAGATTTAGATGGTAGATATGCATTAAACTCTGTAGTTACAGGTGCATTAGGAAAAAGACTTACATTAACTAGTGCTTCAGCAGCAGTAACAAGAACTGTATCAGGTGGAGTAACTAAATTTGCTGTAGATGTTTCAAATTCAGCTGTATTTGGAGGTGGAGTAAATGATGCTTTAGATGTAAAAGTTGAAGTTATGTCTTCAGCTGGAAATACAGTATTTGCTGAAACAACTAGAAGTGGTGCTGATTTAACCATTGCTTTTGCAGGTACAGTTGCAGATGGAAGTTACATAGTGCTTCTTACATATGTAGGATAAACTTTTTTATAGGCACACTATGTAATGTAGTGTGCCTATATAATATATAAAATAAATAATGGCTATACAATTATTAACATCAGCAGAAGTTTCTACTACATTAAAAATTGGTACAACTGCAGCTATAGGGTCTCCATTGTATGCAGCGCCTAATTTTGGATTAACCCCTAATCTTATTGTTGCTACACCAGTTGAACCTACGGTAAATAGCGCACCAGGTGTGTTGCAGTTAATGTGCATGGATGGAACTGTATCAGCAGGTCAAGAGATTGGAAGAGTTCAGTTTGCTCACAAAGATGACTCTACTACTGGTTATGCAAATGCATATGTAAGGGCTGTAAATCAAAATTCCGCAGGTTCAGGTTCAGGCGGTGGAGGTAATTTAAGATTTGGAACTGCAGCGACTAATTCAGGTAGTTCTCCTCAAGACCGTATGACCATTCGTTATAATGGAAATGTGGGCGTAGGTACTTTGACACCTGGCTCTAAATTTGTCGTAAATGGAGATGTTGAATTTTCTGATTCAGGTGACCGAGGTTTCACTCTAGACCCTTCTACAGGGGAATTTGAACTAGGAGATATTGATGGACTTGGTGGTGAAGCATACATCTCTGGCGATTCAACTGACATTACTTTTTATAATTCAGGAAATACAACTTTAAACCTTGATGGTAATAATAGGGTAAAAGTTGGAGCAGGGACTGCTTCTTACAATTTTGATGTAACAGGTACAGGTAGATTTACCTCTACAGTTAGAGCTACTAACTTTATATTGTCTTCTGATGAGCGTTTAAAAACAAAAATAAAAGATTTAGAACCAACAAAAATAGATGTTGATTGGAAGTCTTTTGAAATGAAAGAAGAAGAAGGAGATTATAGAACAGGTGTTATAGCTCAAGATTTAGAAAAATCTCATCCTGAGTTTGTTAGTCAAGATGAAGACGGTTTTAAATCAGTTAAATACGTAGATTTATTAATAGCTAAAATTTCAGAGCTAGAATCTCGTTTAGCAAAACTTGAAAAGTAATGGCTGTACCTAATACAACCACATTTGATATGTCTGATGTAAAGACTGCTGTGGGGAACTACGACAATCTTGCAGACCTTTTTAAATTTGCGGATTCAGCTCAGTTTGATCCTCTGTATGCAGGTAATAAAGATAATTTACTAAATTTTAGAAATTACGGAAATCAAATAGTATGGAGAGCTTTTGATGCTTATGGGCCTGAAAGAAGCTTTAATAGTAAATCTTGTGGAACAAAACCTACTTTAACATTATATTACTTTGGAAGTAATAGTAACTGTATTCAAATTGGAAATACAATTTGTAGTAATAACTCTGGAATAAATTGTAAAGTATCTGCAGGATTCTATTATACTACTTATTGTTTTAGCCAATGGATAGAGGTTCGTTTTGATCTTAAGGCAGGCAATTATTTTGTGCAAGATTTAGGATACTGTTTTCCACCTTAAATAAAATAAAATGGATATAAGAAAAATATCAGTCGGAGCAGACTATAAATCGAGTGCAATGCACTATATTGTAAATCAAGAAATTTTAAATGCAAATTATATTATACATTTAATAAAACATGTATCTGAAAATGATTCAATAAAAATATGGATTGAAAACAAACAAGGAGAAATATTTCTTTGGAAAGAGTTTAATTCAAATATGCCAATATCAATCGAATATAATATAAATTTTGAATGAAATCACCTTTTTATTTCATTGTAAAACCAAGCAATGACAAAAGGTATGATAATACTAAAAAGATTGGAAATGTTAATTTTATAACAAGCACATCAAAAGAAGATCATACCGTATCAAATAGATATGCAATAGTTGTTGAAACACCAATAAACTATTCAGGCCCTATTAAAATAGGAGACACACTTTTAGTTCATCATAATGTTTTTAAATATTATAATGACATGAAAGGAGTAGAGAGAAGTGGAAAGAGTTTTTTTAAAGATAATTTGTTTTTTATTGATTTCGATCAATTTTTTATGTTTAAAAGTAAAGACACTTGGTCATGCCACTCAAAATACTGCATGGTAAAACCTTTACCTAAAAAAAACAATTACCTTAAAACACATCAAGACGAAGAACCTTTAGCAGGTTTAATTAAATATACTAATGATTCTTTAATAGAAAAAGGAGTTAATGTAGGTGATAAAGTTTATTTTCAACCTGATAGCGAATATGAGTATAATTTAGACGGTGAAAAATTATACAGAATGTTTACTAATAACATAACAATGGTTTCATGAATAATATAGAATTAAAATTAGAAATAATTAAAGCAGGAAAAAAAGCTGTAAAAGAGCTTATAAAAGTCGCTAACGAAGGTATATTAAAAAAAGACCTAGATGGATTAGCTCCTGATATTGCAGCAGATAGATTAAAGAATGCAGCAGCTTCTAAGAAGCTAGCTATATTTGACGCTTTTGAAATTTTATCTAAGATTGAAGAAGAAAATAGTATGATTAATACAGATAACTTAGAAACAAAAGCAGCGCAATTTAAAGGCTTTGCAGAAGGTAGGTCAAAATAATGTATACACAAACTTTATATAAAATACTTGAAAATGTTGTGCCTGAAAAGGTGTTGAATTCTTGCAATAAAAAGAAATCATGGAAGTATGGATATAATAAAGAATATGACATTGTTATTATTTCAAAAGACGGCACAATTGGTGATGTATATGAAATACAAAAATTACGAATAGCCTTACCAGAAGTAAAAGATGTTCATAGTTTTAAAAATAATTATTGGGATAAATTAGAATATCCTAAAGAATTAAGTAAAATAAAGAATGTATTTGATTGGGATAAATATCCTGATACTTTTAAAGAAAAATGGTATGACTATATTGACAAAGAATTTGAAAGGCGTGAAAAAGGTTTTTGGTTTAATAACAAAAACGTTCCTACTTATATTACTGGCTCTCATTACATGTACTTGTGCTGGACCAAAATTGATGTTGGGCAGCCAAACTTTAGAGAGTCCAATAGATTATTCTATTTATTTTGGGAGGCATGCAAAGCAGACATTCGTTCATACGGAATGTGCTATCTTAAAAACAGGCGTTCAGGCTTTTCGTTTATGTCCTCATCAGAACTCGTGCATGCAGCAACCACCTCACGTGACTCACGTTTTGGCATATTGTCAAAGACAGGGTCGGATGCTAAGAAGATGTTCACCGATAAGGTCGTTCCCATATCACTTAACTATCCCTTCTTCTTCAAGCCCATCCAGGACGGTATGGACAGGCCGAAGACGGAGCTTGCCTATAGAGTCCCTGCCTCAAAACTCACCAGAAAGAAACTTGATGCAAATCAAGCCGTTGAGGAACTCGAAGGTCTTGACACCACGATTGACTGGAAAAACACAGGGGACAACTCCTACGATGGAGAAAAATTAAAAATACTTGCTCACGATGAAAGTGGGAAATGGGAAAGACCTGACAACATATTAAATAATTGGAGGGTTACAAAAACTTGTTTAAGATTAGGTTCTAGAATTATCGGAAAATGTATGATGGGAAGTACATCTAATTCATTAGAAAAAGGTGGAGGTAACTTTAAAAAATTATATACAGATTCCGATGTGGGAAAACGAAACAAGAATGGTCAAACCAAAAGTGGACTATATTCACTTTTCATCCCTATGGAATGGAATTATGAAGGATTTATAGATGTTTATGGGTATCCTGTATTTGATGAGCCGAAAGAAGATTTAGAAGGGCCATTTGGAGACGTAATAGATGAGGGTGTCATCAATCATTGGAATAATGAAGTAGAAGGTTTAAAGTCTGATCCTGATGGATTAAACGAATATTATAGACAATTTCCTAGAACAGAGTCTCATGCATTTAGAGATGAAAGCAAGCAATCATTATTTAATTTACAAAAAATTTATCAGCAGATAGATTACAATGATTCTTTAATAAAAGATAGGTTTGTTACGAGAGGTTCTTTTAGTTGGAAAAATGGCGTTCAAGATACAGAAGTTATTTTTTCACCAAATGATAGAGGTAGATTTTATGTTTCTTGGACTCCTAACAAGCAATTACAAAACAAATATTATTATAAAAACGGAGTTAAATATCCAAGCAATGACCATATGGGAGCGTTTGGTTGTGATAGCTACGATATATCAGGAACAGTAGGTGGTGGTGGTTCTAACGGAGCTTTGCATGGAATGACTAAGTTTCATATGGATGAAGGCCCAACTAGTGAGTTTTTTTTAGAATACATTGCTAGGCCTCAAACTGCAGAAATATTTTTTGAAGATGTTCTTATGGCTTGCGTATTTTATGGAATGCCAATTTTAATAGAAAATAATAAACCTCGTTTATTATATCATTTTAAAAATAGAGGATACAGAGGCTTTAGTATGAACAGGCCTGATAAAATTTATACTAAATTATCAAAAACAGAAAAAGAATTAGGAGGAATACCTAACAGTTCAGAAGACGTAAAACAAGCACACGCAGCAGCTATAGAGTCGTATATAGAAAAGCACGTAGGTTTTGATATGTCAGGCACATTTAGGGAACCAGATTTAATAGGTTCTATGTATTTTATTAGAACGTTAGAAGACTGGGCAAGGTTTAACATTAACAACAGAACTAAGTTTGATGCGTCAATAAGTTCTGGCTTAGCTATTATGGCAACGCAAAAGAACCTTTATCAGCCCATTAAAAAGAAATCAAAAATAAAACTTAACTTTGCAAGATACGACAATAAGGGAAGTTATAGCCAAATTATACAATAAATGGAGGATGTAAAAATCACGTTAAATCCCACAGGTTTTCCTAGTCAATTTGTTTCAGACAAAGAAAAGGATTCCTTTGAGTTTGGATTACAAATAGGACAAGCTATTCAATATGAATGGTTCAGAAAAGATGGTGGACAAAGTAGATTCTACAATCAATGGGCAGACTTCCATAGATTGAGACTATATGCTCGTGGTGAGCAGTCAATACAAAAATACAAGAACGAACTTGCTATAGATGGCGATTTAAGTTATCTTAATCTTGACTGGACTCCTGTGCCTATTATTCCAAAATTTGTAGACATTGTTGTAAATGGAATGGCTGATAGAGTATTCAAGATAAAAGCTTATGCTCAAGACGGAATGTCTTTAGATAAAAGAAGTGAATACCAAGTAAATTTAGAAAAAGATATGCTAGCAAAACCTGTTATGAAACAGGTACAGCAGCAAATGGGAATAAATACATTTGCTACGTCAGAAGAAGATGTTCCTAATACTTCAGAAGAATTAGCATTACATATGCAGTTGAAGTATAAACCTTCAATTGAAATAGCAGAAGAAGAAGCAATAAATACATTACTTTCTGAAAATAGATATTACGAAATACAAAAACAGTTGTACTACGATCAAACTGTATTAGGTGTTTCAATGTGTAAAAATACATTTAAGCCAGGAGCAGGTATTTCAATTGAATATGTAGACCCTGCTAATGTTGTTTATAGTTATACGGAAGATCCTCATTTTGAAGATTGTTTTTATTGGGGTGAAATTAAAACATTACCAATAACTGAATTAAAAAAGATAGATACTAGTTTGACAAGACAGGATATGGATGAAATATCTAAGTATAGTCAAAGTTGGTATGATTACAATAATACAGCTCAGTATTATAATAATAGTTTGTTTAGTAAGGATAGTGCTACTGTTTTGTTTTTTAATTATAAAACAACTCACACATTCACTTACAAGAAAAAAGTAAATTCAGTAGGAGCAGAAAAAGTAATAGAAAAAGAAGATACGTTTGACCCTACTCAGGAAATGCAGGAAGAAGGAAACTTTAAAAAAGTTTCTAAGACTATAGATGTTTGGTATGAGGGTGTAATGGTAATGGGAACAAACATTTTATTAAAGTGGAGAATGGCTGAAAACATGGCTAGACCACAGTCTGCATCTCAAGAAGTTTATCCTGAATATATAGCATGCGCACCTAGAATGTATAAAGGTGTTTTTGAATCTTTAACAAGACGTATGATTACGTTTGCTGATTTAATTCAAATAACACATTTAAAATTACAACAAGTAATATCTAGAGTAGTACCTGATGGTGTGTTTATAGATGCTGATGGATTAAATGAAGTAGACCTAGGAACAGGCCAAGCCTATAATCCTGAAGATGCATTACGAATGTTTTTTCAAACAGGTTCTGTTATTGGTAGAAGCTATACTCAAGATGGAGATTACAATCAAGCAAAAGTACCAATTCAACAATTAAATAGTAATTCAGGACAAGGTAAAATACAAAGCTTAGTTGGTTCATATAATCATTATATGCAAATGCTAAGAGATGTAACTGGATTAAACGAGGCAAGAGATGGCTCAACTCCTGATTCATATTCTTTAGTGGGATTACAAAAACTAGCTGCATTAAGTAGTAATACAGCTACAAGACATATTTTAGACGCAGGTCTTCAAATGAGTCAAAGGCTTTGTACAGCATTATCTAGTAGAATTGCTGATGTAATAGAGTATTCAGAATTTAGAGAAGAATTTGTTAATCAAATTGGAAAATTTAATGTTGGATTACTTGAAGAAATAAGTAAATTATATTTGAGTGACTTTGGAATATTTATAGAAATTGAGCCTGATGAAGAAGAAAGAAAAATGCTTGAACAAAACATTCAAATGGCATTGCAGAGAGATTCTATAAACTTAGAAGACGCTATTGATATACGTGAGATAAGAAACTTAAAGTTAGCTAATCAAATACTTAAATTAAAAAGAGTAGCAAAGCAGGATAGGGTTCAAAAAGAAAAAGCTGCTGCTGCTCAACAGCAAGCTCAAATAAATCAGCAGTCACAGCAAATGGCTGCACAATCTAAGATGCAGCAATTCCAAATGGAGAATCAAGCGGCTATACAGCTAGAACAAGCTAAAGCTGAATTTGCAGTTAAAAAAATGCAAGGTGAAGCCTCAATAAAGGCTGAGCTTATGAATCTTGAGTTTTCACTTCAAATGAAATTAAAAGGAGTGGATATCGATTTGAAAAAAATGGAGCAAGAAGGTTTGAAAAAAAGAGAAGATGAAAGAGAGAATGCTAAGTCTGCTAGAATATCTCAAGCGAATACAGAACAATCAAAACTTATAGAACAAAGAAAAAACAATTTACCATCAGTTAGTTTTGAATCCAATGAAGATAGTTTAGATGGGTTTGACCTTGCTGAATTTGAGCCAAGATAAGCTTGAAAATCAATTATAATTATATAGTAACTTTGTAAAAATTAAATCAAATGGAAATTAAAGTAAAATCACTAGACTCTGTGCCAGAAAAATCTACACAGGAAGTAGAAGAAAATCTACTAAAAAAACACGAACAAGAAAACAACGATAAATCTACTGATGTTGTTGAAAAACAACCTGTAGAACAAGTAGCCGAAGATTCGGCAGTTGAAAGTCCAACTATAAAAGACGAAGACGTTCTTTCATATATTAAAAATAGATATAATAAAGATATATCTTCAGTTGATGATTTGTTTGTTGAAAGAGAACAATCGAATGATTTACCTGAAGAAGTATCTAAGTATTTAGATTATAAAAAGAATACAGGTCGTGGATTTGAAGATTTCGTAAAAGTAAATAAAAATTACGATGACTTAGATGACGATCAAGTATTAGCAGAGTACTATTCTTTAACAGAATCAGACTTAGACAAAGAAGACATCCATTATTTAATGGAGGAAAAGTTTTCTTTTGATGAAGACATTGACGATGAAAAAGATATAAAGAAAAAGAACATTGCTAAAAAAAGAGAACTTTCAAAAGCTAAGACATATCTTAATGAGTTAAAAGAAAAATACAGAACTCCTCTTGAGTCAAGTGGGAATTCTATTTCAGAAGAACAAATTAAGGAAATCGAAGCTTATAAGAGTTATATTAAAAATTCTCAATCAGCTAAAGAAGTCAATGATAAGAAGAATGAGTTTTTTGTTAAACGAACTAATGAAGTTTTTAATCCTGAATTCAAAGGTTTTGAGTTCGAAGTAGGAGACAAAAAAGTAAAATATTCTTATGGTGACGTTAATGAGATGAAGTCTAAGCAAAGTGATTTAAACAATCTAGTCAGTAAATATGTTGGCGATGATGGTTTAATAAATGATGCTAAAGGATGGCATAGAGCGCTAAGTGCTGCTATGGATCCTCAGCGATTTGCTAATTATTTTTATGAGCAGGGAAAAGCAGATGCGATTGGTGACGTTACTAAAAAAAGTAAAAACGTCAATATGTCAATTAGGCAAACTCCTCAATCAATTGGAGATACAGGTTTTAAAGCTAGACAAGTTTCAGACGCAAGCGGCAGAGGGTTGAAAATTAGAAGTAAAAAAAAATAAGTTAAAAATTTAAAAATTATTATTATGGCAGTAGATGCAGTACCTGGGTTTGACTTACAACCAAGTTCAGAACAGGTTTTATTACAGACAAACTACATTACTAACTTTGATTTCTTAAACCAATATCTTCCAGATACTTACGAGAAAGAATTCGAACGTTACGGTAATCGTACAGTAGCATCATTCTTAAGAATGGTAGGCGCTGAAATGCCTTCTAACTCTGACCTTATCAAATGGGCTGAGCAAGGAAGACTACACACTAAATATACAGATGTAACATCAGCAGCAGCGGCAGGACTTGGTGTAGCTACATTGACAATTAACGATGTATTAGTACCTGGTGCAGGTTCTATTGCAATTCGTGTTGGTCAAACAATTATGCTATCTGATAGTTCAATTGGTTCAACTAATAGCAACAAAGCAATTGTAACAGCGGTAGATACTGCAGCAGGAACAATTGACGTAGCTTACTATGAGCTAGCAGGTCAATCAATGGCAGCAGCAGTAAAATGTTCTTTATTCATTTATGGTTCTGAGTTTCAAAAAGGAGCTATTGGAATGCAAGGACAGTTAGAAGCTGATGACAGTATTTTCCAAAATTCACCAATCATCATCAAAGATCACTACGCAGTAAGTGGTTCTGACATGGCTCAGATTGGATGGATTGAAGTAACAACTGAAAATGGTGCTACAGGATACTTATGGTATTTGAAATCAGAGCATGAAACTAGACTTCGTTTTGAAGACTATTTAGAAACAGCAATGGTTGAAGCAGTACCAGCAGAAGCAGGTTCAGGTGCAGCAGCAATTGTAGAAGGTGTAGCTTCAGGTGTAGGTAACAAAGGTTCAGAAGGACTTTTCTATGTTATTGAAGAGCGTGGAAATGTATGGAGTGGTGGTAACCCAACAACTCTTGCAGATTTCGATGCAATTATTCAAAGACTTGATAAGCAAGGTTCTATTGAAGAAAACGTAATTTTCTTAAACAGAGAGTTTGGATTTGACATTGATGATATGTTAGCGTCTCAAAACTCATATGGTAACCCAGGTGGTACATCATATGGTCTTTTTGACAATGACGAAGAAATGGCTCTAAACTTAGGATTCTCAGGATTCCGTAGAGGATATGATTTCTACAAAACAGACTGGAAATATCTTAACGATCCAACAATGCGTGGTGATATCGTTGGTGGAGCTATCAATGGGGTATTAGTACCTGCAGGTTCTACAACTGTATACGACCAAGTATTAGGAAAGAATGCTAAGCGTCCTTTCTTACACGTTCGTTATAGAGCTTCAGAAACTGAAGACAGACGTTACAAAACTTGGATTACAGGTTCAGCAGGTGGAGCAGCTACTTCTAGCTTAGATGCTATGGAAGTAAACTTCTTATCTGAAAGAGCTTTATGTACTTTAGGTGCTAACAACTTCTTTATCTTTAAATAAGATAAGAGTATAATTATGTAGTAGTTACCCTCGTTGAAATGACGAGGGTAATTATTACTTTTATTAAAATTAAATCGAAATCAAATGAAAAAAAAGAATCAATCTTTTGTAGATAAAACCTACAAACTTACCAGAGACAAAGCTCCATTGAGCTACACAATTCCATCAAGGAATACAAGAAGAAGTGCATTATTATATTTTGACGAAGAGACTGGAGTAAACAGGTCTATGCGTTATGCTAAAAATCAAAAAAGTATTTTTGAAGATGAGCAAGATGGTAATGTAATTTTAGAGCCAATTATTTTTGAAGATGGCTTTCTAAGAGTAGAAAAACAAAACCAAATATTACAAAAATTTTTATCACACCATCCAGGTAACGGAAAAGAATTTGTTGAAGTTGACAAAGAAAGAGACGCTAGTTTAGATGTTGATTTCTTAGATGTGGCATTAGAGGCTCAAGTTTTAGCTAAAGATTTAGATATTGAAATGCTAGAAACAGTTGCACGAATTGTAGTGGGACTTAGAGTTGATAATTTAACATCTGCTGAATTAAAAAGAGATGTTAGAATGTTTGCAGGAAGATATCCTGAAGACTTTATGGAGGCTTTAAATGATCCTTTATTAAAACTTCAAAATAAATGTGCTAGATTTTTTAGTGAAGGTTTATTAGTTTTAAAGAATAAAAAGGATGTTTATTACAACTTAAAGGGAAATAAGAAAAAATTACTTACAGTTCCCTACGGTGAAGACCCTTTATTTATACTAGCATCATTTCTTCAGAGTGATGAAGGGCTAGAGGTAATGAGAATATTGGAAGACAAGCTATAACCAATATAAAAAAACAGGCTTTTACCTGAAAGGGGCTTCACAAAAAATGAAGCTCCTTTTTTTGTATCTTTGTGAAAAGATTAATAGGTATGATAAATACAGTAAGAGCTACCGTCCTTTCTATCGCAAATAAAAATAATTACGGTTATATAACACCTAATGATTTTAACTTATATGCAAAGCAAGCGCAATTAGATATTTTTGAAGATTATTTTTATCAATATAATTCACAGATAGTAAAACAAAATGCTAGAGTTTCAGGATCAGGGTACGCAGATATTTTAAAAGGAATAGAAGAAGTTGTTGATAGTTTTTCATCTACTAAATCTTTAGTGACAAGTGGGCTAAATACCTACGAGATGCCTGAAGATTATTATTTAATGAATAAGATAAATTACTATCCATTGTTTATTACGCAAGGTGCAGTTACAGTAGTTTCTCTAAATAGAATAGTAGACCAAAATGCAGACTTTATAGCTGATGGTGTTCAGCCAGGAATGTTGGTTGTGAGTGTTACAAACCCTCTTGACCCTTCAGTAATTGTTACAGGTGATAGTGCTTTTGTTGTTAGTGTAGACAGTACTACTCAATTAACAATATCTTCAAATATAGGTATTGTTCTAAATCAAGGTTATGCTATTTTAAGTACATCAAAAATAACTGAAGTTGAAAGAGTTTCTCAAAACAAAATATTTTATTTGAACTCATCACCTTTAACTCAACCGAATTTAACATTCCCAGCCTATGTTTTAGGTGGAGCAAATAGTACTGTTTATGGAAATACCATTACTGTATATCCAAATACCTTAACAACAGAAGGAACAATTATAGGTCAATATATAAGATACCCTAAAGATCCTAATTGGACATATTTTAATATTATTACAGGAGGAGAACCTAGTTTTGATGAAACAGCTCCTGATTATCAAGATTTTGAATTGCCTGATTCTGACCAGACTAATTTAGTTAATAAAATTCTTCAGTACGCAGGAGTATCTATAAGAGAAACAGCATTAGCACAATTTGGAAAAATGGAAGAAAAAGAATCAGACCAACAAGAAGGATAAATTATGGCATATATAACAGAATATCAGTATTACGAAAATACAGGAAACCCAAACACATTAGATGAAAATTGGGGTTCATATCAATATGTATCATTAAATGACATTGTAAATAATTTTATTTTAATGTATGTTGGAAATGACAAGTTGATAAATAATGTTGAAAGATTTAATATTATATTTCATGCTAAAAGAGCTATTCAGGAGTTGAACTACGATTCAATGAAAGAAATTAAAATCTTAGAATTAGAAGTTTGTGATACATTAAGATATGTATTGCCACATGACTATGTAAATTGGGTAAGAATTTCTTTATACAAAAACGGAACATTACTACCACTAACTGAAAATATACAAACAAATTGGAGTGATGCATATTTACAAGATAATAATTGTAGAATACTGTTTGACCATGAAGGTAAAATACTAAAACCATCTACTTCAACTGTAGACTTACAAAGAATTACAGGTGGTAAGAAAAGTATTTACTTAAACGAACAAAGTCAATACAATGGACAAGAGGGATATTTTTATAATGGCCTTTGGTATTTTGAGTATCCTGTAGGTGCAAGATATGGATTGAATACAGAAACAGCAAATGCAAATCCTACTTTTAAAATAAACAAAAAGTCAGGAGTAATAAACTTTAGTTCTGACATGGCAGGTGAGCTTTGTGTATTAGAATATGTATCAGATGGTATGGAAAATGGAGTTGACTCAGAGATAAGCGTTAACAAGCTTTTTGAAGAGTTTATTTATTCATATATGAAATTTGTTATTCTTTCAAGTAAATATGGAATACAAGAGTATATCATAAATAGAGCTAGAAAGGAAAAATCAGCCCTTCTAAGGAACGCAAAATTAAGATTGAGCAATATACATCCAGGGAGATTATTAATGAATCTAAGGGGACAAAACAAGTGGATAAAATAATATGGCTAAGATTCAAAAGAACTTTGTTGCAGGTAGAATGAATAAAAGCATTGATGAACGACTAGTTCCTCAAGGCGAGTACATAGATGCATTAAATGTAAGATTGGGTTCTACAGAAGGTACTGAAATAGGTGCTGTAGAAAACTCAAAAGGAAATGATTTAGTAGTTGAGTTAGAATTTTTAAATCAACCATTAAGTCTTAACGCTAGATGTATTGGTGCTTATGAAGATGGTGCAAACGAAACCATTTATTGGTTTGTACACGACAAGTCAAATACTTTGTCATCCACAGGAAAAGTAGATTTGATAGTATCATATAATACTAGGACGTTTGTTTTATTTTATCATGTAATATCTACGTCTATATTAAATTTTGATGAAGATTATTTAGTTAATGGAGTTAATTTAATAGGTGATTTATTGTTTTTTACAGACAACATAAATCCTCCTAGAAAAATAAATGTAAATAGAACTTACTTAAGGCCAAACAACTTTACAACAGTTGATGAGATTACAGAGCAAGATATAGGGGTTATATTAGCCCCTCCATTAAACCCTCCAACTTTAGATAGTTATCAATTAGGTGGTGGTGAAAATTACATGGAGCAACTTTTTTTAAGCTTTGCTTATAGATGGCAATATGAAGATGGAGAGTATTCAGCTTTATCACCGTTTAGTCAAGTTGCTTTTACTCCAGGGCCGTTTGAAATAAATTATGACACCTATGATAATGATGGAATGCTTAATCAGTTTAATACTACTGATGTTACATTTAATACAGGTGGTAAAAATGTAAAAGATGTAGATGTAATATTTAAGTTTAGCACAAGTCAAACTGTCAATGTTATAGAAAGATTTAATAAAATTAACGAGGGATGGCAAGACAATAGCTTTCAAACATTGCCATTTACAAACAAAAAAATATTTACAACTTTACCTGAAGCTCAGTTGCTTAGGTTGTTTGATAACGTGCCTAAAAAGGCTCAGGCTCAAACAATTATGGGTAATAGATTAATGTATGGTAATTATGTTGATGGATACGATGTTGTTAACTCACAGGGTAAGGAAATATACTTAGATTACAACTTATCTTTAATATCAAAAGATCTTACTGCAGACGAAATTGACGGAACACTATCACCTGTTACATATACAATAGAAGGAAGTAGTGTTAATGTAAACAATGCAAAAACAACAATTGATTTTAGTGGTTTAGATTTAATAGCAGGCTCACAGATAGGTGTTGATTTTTCTTACGAAAGCAATACTTTTGGTGGAGATGCATCTTATGATGATGGAACACAACCTGAAAACTCATATGAAAGGACTTTTCTTTTTAATATACAACAAGATTATCCAAGTGTTTTTGCGTTAGTTACAAGTCCTGAATTTGTAAATGCAGTTAGTGACTTTGTCGCTATAGCTGATTCAAGTTGTTTTAATGTCTGTCAATCAAACTGTACATCAGGTAGTAGTCAAACTGACCTTTTTAATTGTGGTATACTTACTAAAAATGAATGGGAGTATGTGGGATTCGGTATAACAGGTACACCACAAGGTATATTAATTGAAGCATCACAAGGTAGTGATGAAGTTTCTTTTACTTTTCCAGCTTTAAAATTCGAACAGTATGACCAAACAGTAAACCCTCCTGCACCGTTAGGCGTGTTTGCTTATGAGTATTTAGGAGCTATAGATGCAACAGGTTTATACGCTAAAGATAGTTCAAAACAATCCTTGCATAGTAATAGAGATTACGAAATAGGAATTGTATACATGGATGAGTATGGAAGAAGTACTACTGCTTTAGTTGATACAAATAATACAGTTTTTATACCATGTGATAAATCCATATCAAAAAATAACATTAGAGTTGAGTTAAACAACTACCCTCCATATTGGGCAACTAAGTATAAGTTTGTAATAAAAGAATCAAAAGGATTATACAGAACTATTTACTCAAACATATTTTTTCAAGAAGAAGAAACAGGTTTGATATACTTTAAGCTTGAAGGAGACAACAGAGATAAGGTAAAAGATAATGAAACCTTATTTGTAAAATCTGATACCAATGGTGCTGTATTAAATTGCGCATCTACAAAAGTTTTAGGTTTTGGTGTAGAGGTAGATGATTTTCTTTGTGAGAAAAATGCAGATGGAGAAGTAATCGAAGGAAGTGCTGCATGTGGACAATTAGGTGGAACGTATATGCAATTAAAACCAAATGGGTTTGCCGCAAATTATCCACCCAATGCTTTTATTGATAGACAAGATGATTGTAGAGGAAGCTATTGTGTTACAGAGGTGGGTACATTTATTGATAATCCTGATTTTGGTGACCCTGGTGAATTAGAGTATGTACCCTATGATGTGCCTGCAGGTAGTCTTATTAAGATTAAACTAAGAGCGCACAGAAACAGAAGAGGAAGTAAATGTGGTGGTCGTACATATGATTATGAAAAAAGATTTACAGCTTCTCAAGATTACAATAGTTTATATGCTTGGGCTATAGGAGACAATATAGATTTTACAAACGGTACAACAACAGGTTCAGATGATACTATTAATAGTGTTTCATTTGATGAAACAATGCAAACATTTCCTTTTCCGGCTTTCAATATAGGGCTTCCTGGTGGAGCAGGGCAAAACGTAGTGTTTTTTGCAGAAGACCCAGCTGATGGTAGACAAGTTATGGCTTGGAGAAACGGAACGCCTAATTGTTCTTCACCTAACAAGAGAAACTCTTTTGGTAACATTTCAGTTATAATAAATAGAGCTACTTCTTTAATGGTATTTGAAACAGAGCCTTTAGATGCAAATGATGAATTGTACTATGAAAATGAGCAAACATTTGATATTGTAAATGGATTTCATTTATCAGGTAATGCAGATGCTGACCAAAACCAAACATTAACAGACCCTGCTATTGTAGATTTAACTTTTTTTAATTGCTTTACTTTTGGTAATGGTGTTGAAAGTAATACTGTTTTAGACGCCTTAATAAAACCTACGTTAAGTTTAGGTGATAAAGTAACTTCTGTATCTGAAGAACAATACAAAGAATCTAAGAGATTTGGTGATGTAACTTATAGTGGAGTGTTTAATCAAGAAACAAACTTAAATAAGTTAAATCAATTTAATTTAGCGTTAGCTAATTTTAAAACACTTGAAACATCTTATGGGCCTATAAGAAGAATGCATTCAAGACAAACAGATATATTAATCTTACAGGAAGACAAAATATCTTCTTTACTTGTAGGAAAAAACTTACTATCTGATGCAGCTGCAGGAGGAGCTATTACTTCAGTACCTGAAGTTTTAGGAACACAGTTAGCTAGAGTAGAAGAGTATGGAATAAGTAACAACCCTGAAAGCTTTTCAGTTTATGGACAAGATGTCTTTTTTACTGATGCAAAAAGAAGTTCTGTTATTCAATTAAAGGGTGCAGGAACTAGAGGAGATACAGGTGGAAGACTAGGTGTTATATCTGAAGTTGGTATGAGGTCATGGTTTAGGGATTTGTTTGTTGATGCTTTTCAGACTCAAAAATTAGGTGGATTTGATCCATATATGAATGAGTTTGTATTAAGTTCTAACACAAGAAAAATACCTCAACCCCCAACTGTAAGAGAATGTGGATATACTTTGTTAATTAGTAATTCTAAAGATATTTATAACTTAGAGGTTGATTTAGGTACAGTAATTGGAACGGTTAAATTTGATTACGAAACAAACAACCCATTAGATATTGAGGTAGAATTAGATGGTGTGACTGTAGTTAGTCAAACTGTAACAGGAAATGGGTTTGTAACTTTTGACAAACTATCTAACTTTCCAACAAACGCAAGCGTTAAATTAACTCCTGGAGTTTACCCTGTTACATATGAAATAGATTTTAATTGTCCTGTTGCAGAAGAATTAACTGTAAAAGAGATTGTTATTAATTTTGCAGGAGATGCAGACCTTACAACCACATGTAGATATAGATGGGCTTTAGGAACTGATGTAAGTCCATATAGTACAAATCAGGTAACACTTGATGATGATGCTGTTAGCTTATTTAATGAAACAACAGGAAGTTCATCAGTTGGTACACTACCTGCTTTAGGTTCTGTAGTGACAATGAAAAACAGACAAAATGCAGGACAAACATTTGAGTTTGTTTCAGGTCAAGATAAGTTTAAGTATTTAGTAAGTAATACAAATTATAACGAAGCTGACTTAGCAACATTGCTTCCATTATTAAATACAGCAAGTCCAACAACAGGTTCGTTCCCTGAATATCAAGCTAGCTTTACATATAGCAATCAAGCAAGTTACATATATCTAGTTTGGGATTTAAGAGAGCCAACGCCATTGCAGTTTTGCTATGATGTGGCAAGCCCAACAGAAGCATGTTGTGAATGTGATGAACCACCAACACCTTAAAATTAAATTATGCCAAGTATAGTAAATAAATTTATAGACTCATCAAGTTTTGCAACTGCAACTAGAGTATACGATGATATACACTTAACAACTGTATCACCAGATGGATATTATCAATATAATAATGAATATAGAAATCAAGTAAATGGACTTTTAGGGCCACTTACAATATGTGAAGAATGCGGTATACCATGTGGTGGAACTTTAAATCCTCCAGGAGGAAACGAGGGTATATATCAATTAGAGATTACAGCAGGAAGTACATCAGCCGATACAGGAGCTATATCTATTTATTTTGATCCTAAAAGTTATCCTGACGGAATAAGAGTTTTATACGATGGTGTTTATTATAATAGGTTGTCAAGTCCAAATGACGGTAACTTACAATCAACAAGTGGTGTTGCAGATGCCTTTACTATATTAGGAGACCCCAATGACAATTGTGTTCCTTCAACGCCAAGCACACTTAATTATGTTTTCAAAAATGGTTATGATAATTCAGGATGGTTAGATGGTACTCCATCACCACAAAGTATTACTATAAATACAGGAGACGATATTAGGTTTGGTCAAAATCAAAATAATTTATTAATAGTTCCAAAACCAAATGCATTACCAGCTCTTGTAACAATACAGGTTTTAGGGCCTTGTAGTGGAACAGGTTGGGATATAGCTGTTCAATGTCCTACAGCATTGCCTTCTTTTCAAGCTAAAGCATTAGGCGCAGGTAATACTTGTCAGGCTACAGATACCACCTTATATTTTGGTAGATTTTTAAATGCAGGAAATGCTTTCCCTATATTAAATAACCCTGTGTTTTTAGACCAGGATGGAGTAAATAGAGCTTCAGACCAAAACTATATAATGGATAATAATCAAGTAATTACAGTTACACAAGGGGTTGTAAGCAGTATACAAACCTGCACTTAGGCCCTTAAAAAAAAAGATATATGGCAGCAGCACCAAACCTTAATTATACTTTAACATTTAGTGAGTCAGTAAAAGGATGGCCTTCTTTTTACAGTTATATGCCTGATTTTATTTTAGGAATGAATCAGTATTTATATACTTTTAAAGGAGGTAGTTTATACAGACATAATACCAATGAAATTAGAAACAGGTATTACGGAGTAGACTATAATTCTACAATTACAGGTGTATTTAATCAAGAGCCTACAACTGTTAAAGTGTTTAAAACCATTGAGCTTGAAAGTGATGATTCTTGGGATTGTTCTTTAGCAACAGACCTAGGAAGTGGATTTATGGATGAGACTTATTTTGAGCAGAAAGAAGGAGCTTGGTTTGCTTTTGTAAGAAGAATTGGAGGTAGTCAAGATTTTGCTCAAAGATCAACACAAGGTATTGGTGGATTTGCTTCATCAACAGGTGCTTCACCAGGTTTAATCCAAATAGAGTTTAATATTTCAATAAGCAATATTATTAATTATGGAGACTCTGTTTTTTACAGAGAACCACTAGGTGGTATAATTAAAAAAATTGGCCCAATAACAGGTATTAGTACTGATAGAAAAAAAATTGAAGTTGATGCAGTTGACCTTCAACCAGTCGGACAGACAGTTCCTTTAGGGTCATACATATTTACAACTAAAGATAGTGTTGCCGAGTCTTATGGAGCAACAGGATACTTTATGGAGTTTAAATTAACAAACAATAGTAAGACAGCTGTTGAATTATTTACTGTAGATTCAGATGTCTTTAAAAGTTTTCCTTAGATTTTGTATCTTTGCGTTAATGAAATTCAATATTAGAAAATTAAATTCTTTAGACTACGATTCTATTTTAGTTAAATGGTGGAAAGATTGGAGATGGACAGCACCTCCAAAAGATTTTTTACCTGATAATGGTGAAGGTGGGTTTATTGTATATGACAATGATATACCTGTATGTGCAGGATACATATACATGACTAACTCTAAGGTAGGTTGGTGTGATTGGATAATATCTAATTTTGAGTATAAAAACAAGAAGAAAAGAAAAGAAGCTTTAATTGAGCTTGTAAAAATATTAACGCATACTTTAAAACTGTCAGACTGTACATACGCATATGCTTTAATAAAGTCTGATTCTTTAATAGAACATTATAAAGATAATGGATATATTGAAGGTGACAGTTATAATAAAGAAATGATAAAACGATTATAATATGGCGGCATTTACAACAATAGCAGCAGCAACAATAGCGGTAGGTGGTAGTGCTGCAAAAGGCTTTCTTGCAAGAGATGCAGCTGCGGATGCAGCAAGAGCAGCTGGTAGATTTAGAATACAACAAGAAGAATTAGAAAAACAATCTGTCGCAAGATTAGAGGCTAATTTTTATGATGCTGTTAGAGCTACAACTGATGTTTACGACAAACAACTACAATTAGCAAATCAACAAGGTTCTCAAATATTAGAGGCTGCTCAAGAAGGAGACCAAAGAGGTGTTTCTGCAACTGCAGGTAAAGTAAAGCAAGTTCAAGATGCTACTTCAGGTGCTATTGCTGACAAATATGCTGAACAAAAACTAGATATAGACATGAAACGTGCTGAGGCTTCTGAAAAAGATGCTTCAGAAATAGCAGGTTTATTTGATGATAGAGCAGCGGCAGCAGGAGTAAAAGCAGATGCTTTAACCCAACAAGCAGACCAATTATCAGGACAAGCTACAGGAGCATTTATAGATGCAGGAGTAAGCGCCTTAAGTGCAGGAGTTACTGCGTTTGGAGGTTTAGGTGGTATGAAAAATAAAATGGGTCAAGCAGCAGATGCATTATCTAAAAAAACAGGAATGGACAGGGCAGCAGCCTTAAAACAGATTGAAGGTCTTGGATTAGATAGAAAAGGGTTAAAAGGTATAATAGATAGTGGAGCATTACCTAGCGTAAGCACAACAACAACACCTAGCGTAAGCACAACAACAACAACAACTAATAATGTTGTAGACCCTGACTCACCTGCAGGTGTAAAAACACTTTCAATAGGGGGAGGAACATTTGACCTCAATGCGATAATGAATAGTCCTGAAATGCAGGAAATCATGAGAAAGAAAAAGGAGGAAGAGGAAAATTCTGTTAGCGATTTTATGAAAATAGTTGATGGATTTGGAACGCAAGGAAGATTTTCGGATATGATGAGTAGTATATTTGATCCTGAAAAAGCAACACGCTAATAATTAAGATATGGGTAACGCATTAGACGCAGCAAAGTTTTCGATAGAACAAGGCAATACAGGGGTAGGTACTAAAAAGACACTACTAGAAGGTATTGATAGAGGAATCCAAGGTGTACAAACCTGGAAAAAAAACATCGATACACAGCGCCTTAAATTAAAAACAGATACAGCTAAACAATATAGAGATGCTGAGTTAAAGACAATGGAAAATCTTCCTAGTGATAAAACTAGTAGAGATTTAGCAATAAAAGCATTATCAGATTACAAAGACCGATTATATGGAAACATGGGGTTGGTTCAAGCAGGAGTGATAAAGGCTGAAGATAATTTAATATTTCAAGAAAACGGAAAACAATCTTTTGATATACTTGCGCAGCAAATAAATGGCTACGCTAAAGAAAAAGAAAACTATATAAAAAGACTTAAGGGATACTACGAAGTAGATGAAAACGGAGATAAGAAATTAGACAACAATGGAAATCCAATTTTTGTTCCCCCAACTTCAGGTGGTGTAGACCAATCACTTCAAGATTTACACGATAGAATGGGTAATCCTGATTTTACTGAAATGACATTTGGAGAAAATGGAATGGGTAAAATAACTTTTTTCAAAACAAAAATTGACGAAAGAACTAAAACTAGGGTTTTAGATTTAGATGCTGATGGAAAACCTCAGCCTTATGATGGTGTTAGGGATATGAGCGTTTTAGCTTTTAATAACAAAAGAAATCAAACTGCAGAAAAATTAGACTTAGCAAAAGAAACTGAAGCAGTTATTGGTAAAGATACTCCATTGGGTCAGATTTTTGAGAAAATGGATAATTTTGGTAAAATGCTTGGTGTTGTTACTGATGACATGAGAAATAACCCACAATTAAACATATTACTCAAAGATGCGGTAGCTACTGCTGCTGCAACTACTGACAGACAGGCTAGTATATTAAGTGACAATGGCCCTGAATCACAAAGATCAGAAACAATAAATGAGTTTCAAGCTCAGGAGCTAAAAAGTCAAGGAATAGATTTAGATGAAAAAATAGATTATACATATATTGATACAGACCCAAAAAGTGATACTTACGGAGAAGAGCTTACAGGGAAAAAGAGTAAGTATATACAAATGGTTATGTCTAAGAACAATCAAATTGTTCCTGTAATAGATGAGGATGATAAGTTAGCTGCTGAGAGAATTGCTGGAACTAGTTTCTATTCAGGATTAAGAAGAGATATTACAGATGGAGGAACTAAAAAATCTGAGTTCCAAAGAAATGCTGCTACAATTAAAGCAGGTGATGATGAGAAAGAATTCCAAGCCTCAGTAGATCTTATCGACCTTGCAGCTACAGGTGATGCCTCAAGTTTAAAGGCTTTAGTTGCTGAGAATCCAGATAAAATATCGGCTTATAATATTATAGGTGCAGGAAAAAATATGGAATTAGTGTTTATAGATGCTGATGGAAACAACATGGCCCCTATACCATTATCAGGTTTAGGTGTAGATGCAGGTAAGCAAATTGCAGCACAACTACAATTAAAAGCTCAAAGATATTTTGATAAATCTAAATTAAAGGGTACTAACAAAAAAGCAGGCGGTACAGAAGGTAAGTATCAAACCGTAACAAAAGAGTATGGAGGCTTAGGTGCTTTTAATATAGGAGTTTCGGAAGAGAATGGTATAAAAAGAGCAGGTACTGCTGCTGAAACTTTTGCTAATGCAATTAAAGGTAATCCTGACGAAGATGAAGTTGTTGGTGTAGCAAATACTATAATACAAAAAGCCGTACAAGAATATGATATTGACTCAAATATATCAGTACGATTTAAAGATGAATCTGGTTACAAAGATAGATACGTAATTACAATAGATGGTGTAGATTACGAAAGCCCAGCAGGTTCATCTGAAGCTAATCATGAATGGCTTCAAATAAATATGGATAAAGTATTGAGAGGTGAGAAGCCTCAAGGCACAACAGAATCAAAACCAAATGTTGGATAAATAACTTTTATAATGGACGAAGAAATTCTTAAAAACATATGGAACACGCTAACTAATGATGGCGCAACCAAAAGTGATTTTGAAACTTGGAAATCAAATTTTTCAGGTAGTGAAGAAATACAAGACAATGTGCATGCTTATCTTACAGATAAGAAGTATACAAAAAGCGACATTGAAACTTGGAGAACAAATGTTGGAATAGCTACTTCTGAAAAAAAAAATCAAGTCGATACTCCTTCCACTTCAAACGAGGTCGTTACGGAATCCACTACAGAGACGGAAACAACTCCTGGATTTTCGGATGGTTTAGAAGTAGAAGTTGAGGAAGAATTCAATATAAATATTGACGCACCAAATAGAAAAGGTGTTCAATTAAATGACGATGGAAGTGTATCTACGCACAAAATGAAAACCGAAACTTTTGATGGAGAAAATTGGTTTTCTTTCCCTACAGTATTTCAAAATGAAGACGGAGAATTTGTTGACATGTCTGAGCAAGCAGAATCAGATTGGAAATCTGTTTACGAAGAAGCTAAAAAAAGAGGAGAGGTTGCTGATTTTGGAACAGATAAAGAATCTGCAATTGCCTATGGTGAAGGTTCATGGAAAGAAAGATATGATTCTAGAAAAAACAAAAATCTATTAAAAGATGACCTTAGTTCTTTGTTTGAAAAAGCAACAAATCCCAATCGAGAAAGAGGACAGGGAAGTATAACATTCACAAAAACAGACAGAGCTATTGAAACTAAAGGTGAGTTTTTAGATTTACCTATAGATGAACAATTAAAATTAAAAATAGAAGCTGATCCTAATATTCAAAAAGCATTAGCTATAGGATATGTAAAGCAATCAGATATAAACTCTGCATTAAAAGGAAATAAAAAATCTATTGAAAAACTACAAGAAGTTTCTGTAAAGTCAATTGAAGACAATGCATTAAAACTGCAAGAAGAAAAACAAAAAGAATATTCTCAATATTCTGATGTAAAAAACTTTAGTTACACTCCTGAAGAAAAAGAAAAAAGAAATGCTATAATTAAAAAAGTTAAAGACTTTGATGCAGAAACGGCAAGGCTTGTAGAATTAGCAGGCTCTGATGCTAGCGTTAAAGAACTTCTGTCTATAATTCAAAGAGAAGATGGAGCTTATACTGATGAAGAGTTTGAGATTTTTAAAAACTCAGATTATGAACCAACAGGTTTTGAAGATGATGTTTTAGGAAAAATGTATGACCAGCAAAAATTAAAAAAGCTATCAGGTGATGGTAATAAAATTGACATAGCTGGATTTAATGGCTATTTAATAGAAAACGGATTTAAAGAAAGATATGCTAAGTTGCTAGAAAACGAAACAATATCTGAAGATGGAAGATATTACGACTATTCTGGAAACTATAATCCAACTTTGGCAGCTGAGAGATTAAAGTATAATTACCTAAAAAACTATTTAGCTGAAGTTGATTTGCAAAATGTAAACAAACAAGTTCTTGAATACGAAATTAAGAATGAAGGAAAGAATCCTTTTTTAAATGGTGATGTAGATAAAATAGATTTAAAACCTGCTATTGCAATAGATGAGCTTAGGAATTATATGGAAGAAGAATTTCCTACTTTGTCATTTGCAGTAAAAAAACAAAAAGCCGAAACAAAAGAAAATTATCAAAGAGAATTAGAAGGTGGTGCAGGTGGTTCAAATACTCAATGGTTGCTCGATGCAGGATCTCAAGGGGGTCGTTCTGTAAATGATAGGATAAATAGTTTTTCTGAGTGGACTTATGATTGGCTAGGCATGGAATCTGTTACTGATGAAATTCAAATGAATCAAGCTGAAACAGAACTTAACAGAGATGATATGCTTAGATATACCTATGCAAGTGGTAAAAGCGCTTTTGCAAATGGTAGAGAGTATATGATTGATGACAACGGAGAAATATATGATTTAGATTTAAAGATAAGAGTAAGCAGCGTATTAGAGCCAGAGCAAATAAAAGAAATAAGAAAACAAGTTCAGTTAAATGGAGTTGATGTAAGTAGTTTTAGTGGCACAGGGGCAACAGTAACAACTGCAGGTGTGGCTTCAGATATGCTACTTCAGATAGCTCTTACTAGGGGTGTTGGAATGGCAGGTCAAAGTGCAAGAGGAATTGCATTTGCATCTAAATACAAGCAAGGTAGACAAGTTGTTTCTTTGTTAGAAAAAGTACCTATGAGAGCTTCAACAGCTTCGGCTATGATTGCTCAGGGTACTTTAATGAGTAGCTCATTATCGTCACAAGTTAGAACGTCAGCTCTAGATGCAGGTTTATCAAACGAGGAAGCAGATTTATTAGCTTCTGAAGCAGCGACTCAGGGATATGCATTAGGTGTTTTAACAGCTCCAATATCTACACAGCGTGTTGCTATGGATAAGATATTTGGAACAAAAGTAAAACAAAAAATTGTTGAGAATACAATTAACAGATATGCGCAAGGAGCAGGGATTGAAGCATCTAGGTCTTATTTACGAAAAACATTAGATGGAGTTATAAGAAATGTTCCTGTATATTTAACTGAAGGTGGAAAAGAATTTTTTCAAGAAAACATTCAACAAGGCGCACAAGCTTATATCATTGGTTCAGACATAAACGAACAAGCAGGTGAACAAATAATGAAGGAGACTATTAGTTTAGATGACTTTGCTAACACCTCTATTATATCTTTAAGTGCAGGTATCTTAATGCCTGTTGCAGGAGATGTAAAAGCAAATACAACTAGGTCTTTTAGTATGACTGGACGAGGTGGTAAAGCTATTGATCAAATGAAATCTTTAGCTTTATTAGCTAGTAATGTAAAAAAAACACAATCACTTTTAGATTCACAAGTAAAGAGAGGTATTTATACGCAACAGCAAGCTGATAACTTAATGAGTGATGTTAAAATATTTAATGAAACCATTAATGGTTTACCATCAAATTTAAGTGCTGAAACATCTTTACAGGTGATGAGTGACTTAAATAAAATTAAGGAATTAGAATCAGAAAAAAAAGTATCTGAAGTTTTCTCACCTTATCTTGATGTTCAGATTCAGGATTTAAAAAACAACATAATTCAAAACAGCAACTTTGATTTTGTAAATAACAAATCAAAACAAAAACTAATGGATGATGCAGGCAGAGAGTTAGTTGCTGAAAAAGAAGCTGCAGGTGAACAAAACTATAAAATAAATAACTCCGAAATTAGAAGTAGAGCTGTACAAAACTTTAATAAGTTATCAATGGAAGAAAAGCAAGCCTTAGCTTTTCCTGTTGAAACAGCTAATAATGCTGCTTTAGAAAAAGATAAGGAAAGCAAAACTAAAAAAGAAAACGATGCCATTCAAAAGCCAATCACAGAGAAGCAAGTGTTACAGGATGATGCAGGAAGCGAAACTGTTGGGAAAGAAACCGAAGTGGGACTGCCTGAAGTGGGAGAAGGAGACGTTGAGTCAGACACTACCCAACAGACTGAAACCGAAAGTGAAACGCAAACAGACCAAAATGTCGACACAACTACGAAGACAGATTCTGAACAGTTAACCGATACCACTTCTGAGACAGAAGTGATGAGTGTGAACAATGAAGTCGATAATAAGATTGAGTCGTTTTCAAATAGAATAGCTGAAAGTGATTCCTCTACAGAATTATCTGAAGAAGCTCAACAGTTTTATTCAGAAAATCAAGAAGCCATAGATAAAAGAGTTTCTGAAATACGAAAAGAGTCACCTAAAGATAAATCAAAAACAAGACGTTTAGCAACTAAAATTGCGAATGGAGATACAAATTATTCTAATGAGCAAATAGATTTATATGCTGCGAATGAAGCTGAGGTAAAAGCTGAGGTAGAAGCTATTGCTAAAACAAACAGTCAAACTGTAACAGCTGATACATATAAAGGTATTTTAAAATCTATAAAAAGTACCACTAGAACTGATAAGGCTAAACAAGAAGGAGAAAACACTCAACGTAAAAGATTTTGGAAAGCCTGGAACAAGGCTAATAGAGAAGGTAAACAAGATTTAAAAACCAAAAGAAAAGACCTTAATAACCAGATAAAGACATATGCTAAAGGTAAAAAGGGAACTATTACTGCAGCACAAACCAAAGCTGTTATAAATAAAGTTAATAGTGTTAATCTTGATAATCAGGTTGCTGTACAAGAATTAATAGAGTATTCAGAAAAAGTATTTAATGATGCTGATTACGCAGCAAAACTTTTGAAAGCAGAAAAGCTTAATAATAGAGTAACCACAAGATTAAATAAAGGAGACTATGGATTAAATCCAGACCTTATATCTAGGTTAGGAACTATACTAAATACTCCAACTCAAAATCTTACTAGTGAAAACATAGATGGTTATAATGATTTTTTAAGTAACCTTCTAAAGCAAAAACAAAATGTAAAGTTAGATGATCAGTTAGTAATAGATTCTCAAAACATGGCTGATTCTTTGTATAATGAAAACATTCAAGATACAGATGAAGAGACTGAAACTAAAGAAAATAAAACTTTAAAAACTATAGTAGATAAAATTATTAATAAAGATGTAGATGGTGAAACTTTAATATCAGAAGATTCTAAGTTTATTGAAAACGACTTAGATAAACTAGATTCATTTACATTACAAACTCTTATAGATAAAATTAACTCAGCAGAGACTGATGAAAATCAAGAGCTTGTAGAAGCTGCTAATAAATTTGCTGAGAATAGACAGGCCATTATAACAAAAATAAAATCTAGGTCTAGGGGTATAAGTTTAAAAAGCCTTGACAATACAACTAAAGAAGCAGGTGGTGTTCAAGTGTTTCAAAACATTAAAGACAGCGACCTAATTGGGTTAACAGGCAAGCAATTAGATTTATTAGAAGTTAGTCTTGAAAACATTAATAATGGTCATTATACACACGCTGCAAACAAACTTGGTCAGTCAATAAATAGTAGGGCTTATGACATGCGTCCTTTGGTAGACAAATATGGAACTACTAAAAATAAAATAGCTATGGCTAAAAGCAGGGCCGAAGCTTCCTTAAAAGCTGGTTTAAAAAACGCCACAAAAAGGGGAGCAAATTCCACAACATCATTAGAGCTGCTGAGGACTAATCCTTTATCTGCAGTAGATAATGCTTTTGGAAACTATAAAAATAATACTATAAGAAATAATAGTTTTGAACCAATAGCCACAAAGTACAGTCAGTTTAAAACTTGGTCAGGAAGACTAACAGATAAGCTTGATGCTGTAGAACAGATAATAGCTCCTACTTATAAAGAAGGAACTAATCCTGCAGTAAGAAGAAGGTTTGAAATACAAACATACTTACTAGCTTTAGAAAGCGAATCAAACGTAGGTAATAAAGGGGTTGCAGAAGCAAATGAATTTATAGACAAGACTATAGAAAACTTTAACAATTCTAGAACAAAAAGCAATTATACTCAAGCTGACATAGATATATTACTTGATATAAAAGCAAAAAACAGCGAAGGAGGAGTCATTACAACTAAGAAGATGAAACAAAATTTATCTCCAAAAGTAATGAAAGCGATAGGTATAATGCAGGAAATTTATGGCGCTTTAGGCGACAAGCAAGCCTATGCCACAACTATTGTGAGAGGTAATAAATTAGACTTATTGAACAATTATGTTCATCACAAAGTTGATGCTACAACTGACAAATTAGACCAACAATTAATATCACAGAAGAACTACATAAATCCACAAACAAGTACTGAATCTAAAGCATCTATAAGTAGAACTCCAGGAGCAAAGGCAATTGATTTTGATCCTGTAGCTACAGCACTAAGAGCTTTAAGAATGGCAGGTATGGATTACTATTTAACTAATGAAATACAAACATCTAGAAAAGCTTTAACTCAATTAACTAAACTTTCTGAACAAGACAATGCTACAAAAGAAGTAATAGAAGCAACTGTTTCTTTGTCAAGAGCATATGATGAATCTATTAATAAGGTTTTGTCTAGTAATTTTAGTACAGACGTTATAGGAGGAAAGTGGTTTGATTCAGCAAGAAAAATTGGTTATTATAGTACGCTAGCATCTGCTCCAAGAGCTTTGGCAGAACTTGGAAGTAACTTGACATTTGGATTGATGTCAGCTCCTAAAGAATTAGCATTAGGGTTAGGAGAATATATGAATTTATCTTTAATGCAAAACGGAATGGCTTTTGCAGAAAATGTAGGGTCTACAACTGTAACTAAAAATTGGGGTTCAGAAATACTAGGAGGTTCTAAATCAGAAAACGCTGGTGTAGTTAGAAACAAAAAAGGAAGTAAACGAGCTAGTGGTAGTAATGCTAAAAGTACTGTTCAATACGCAGCTCGATTTGGTAAAAAGTTTGCAGATGGTTCAGAGTTTTTGGCAGATAATTTATTAAGTACTCCTGATAAAATGATTTCAAGACCTTTGTTTTTTGGAACTTTTGCTAGGGTTTTTAAACAGGAAACTGGTCAAGACATGGACGTAGATAAAATATCAAAAAATGACGAAGCATACATGACTAAGTATGCAGATGCTATTCAAGCTGCCAAGAGAGCAGCTGATGCTAAAGTTACTCAAGCGGCAACATCTAATGACCCCTTTAGTGGCGTGTTGAAAAATCAACTCTCAGATGAAGATGGTGCTAGAATGATATTATATAAGTCAATAAACTCCTATATGGCTCGGTTTACTATCAATGAATTTGTAACAGCAAGACAAGCTGTTGCTTCTATGGTTGGACAAGGAGAAATGGGTGCTATAAAAGGAGCTGCTACATTAGCAGGAATCATGACTAGAATGAGTTTATACGTTGTTATGTACAAAGCACTAGCTTCTATGTTCAATGGAGTGTTAGGACTTGATGATGAAGATGACATAGATTATGAAGAGTTAACCACTAGACAATTAGCAGGTGCAGGAGTTTCTTTAATAACAAGAGGTACTTCAGGAAACTTTCCTATGATTGCAGTAAATTTAGCTATTGAAAAATTAAACGAGGAATATGGAGAAGATTTAGGTATATGGTCAGACAAAGATGGCAAAGGATATAATCCATATATGCATTCTCTTATATTTAGTGTAATAAACCAACAAAAACTAGAGAAAGAAGGTGTAGCTGAGTCGGCAATAAGAATTGGTGCAGGGCCTTTAGCTCCACAAGCTAGTAGTTTATTAAGAATGGGTGATTTACTTGCTAAAATGGGAAGCAAAAATAAAAAAGTTGCCGACAGAGCAGCAGCTGAGTTTATGACATTAAGAACTGCCTTAGAGGCTAGTCAGTTTACAGGAGTACCATTACCACTATACAAGGATATAAGAAGATATATGATGGCTCAGAATTGGTCTGACATAAAAACTTCTAAACAGCAAGATTTAAAATTAAGTGATGAAGATTTTAAAATAATCTATGGAGAAAGCGAACTTAAAAAAAGAAAAGCTAGAAAATCTAAAGCTAGAAAACAACAGAAAAATTCGCCTGCTGGTAGAAAAATAAAAAAACTAGAAGATGAACTTAAAAATTTAGACTTCTGATGATTTTTTTTCAGGCTCGTCTAACAATTGCTGAAGCTTTCTTATTAAATTATAATTAGGCTTTGGCTTGTATTTTTCTTTTAGTATTTGTTCTTTAATATGAGCTTTCATTTTCTATTTCTTTTTGTAGGTTAGCTAAGGCTCTCCAGGCTACTTTAGCCGAGTGTCTTATTCCATCTGTATCTACAGTACCACATTCCATTAAGTGCCTTGTAAGGGCATCTAATTCGTCTCCTGACTTATCTCTATCCCAATGTAATGGAAGGTCAGGGTTGTGTTGTTGTTGTCCTGCATAACTGCATTGAGCTATTTCTCTTATAGCGTCAGGGAAGTACATTAAAACCCCTGTATAGATTGGAGTTTCTTTTCTTTCTTTTGCTTTATCCATAAAGCGCCATTCTGGTTTTATCATTAAAATATATGTGTTAGTCTTGCAACTTGACCATGTTCTTTGGAGTGTATGAAACCTTCTACTGCTTTTACACCACCTATTCCATATCCTTTTCTGTGATGCCAAGAGTCTGTTCCACTTGGTGATCGTAAAGACTCTACAGTAATTCCATGATAGTCTTTACTAGACTTGTGGTGTATGTGGTGAGTATAAACATATCTGTGTTTTGTTTCTGCCCATTCTTTAGAAAATTCATTTGCCATAATTAAGGGCAGGTCAGCTAGCTTAGCTCCATCTCCATGGGTAGTTCCTATTAGGTTTTGTCCGTACATAAATCCTTTTCTGTGAGCAATGCTACAGTCAAATGTTATGTTCTTACATTTTCTAAACCAAGACTGTATTGAATCAGATAACATAAATCCAGACATATAATCATGGTTGCTTGGATTGTATACAAAGTGTACATCTGCAACACTTATTAATGTTTCTAATATATCTACGTAAAGTTTTTTAGCTGTAAGAAAATTATCATACCACATTCCATGCGTATCTTGAGGAGTTCCTGCTGTAGTAACTCGTTTAGGTGTATCTATATGAAGTATATCATTACCTCCAACAAAAAGTATCTTATCTATTTTAAATCCGTTTGACTTTTGAAGTATACCTTTAACACCTTTCTTAACTCTTTTTACAGCTATCTGCGAATCATAATCTTCACCTGTTTCAAAACTACTAGATAGTTTTCCAATATGAATATCTGCAGGATCAATAACTAGTAAGTGTCCGTTCTCGCTTTTAGTTCTTTTTATTTTCTTGTAAGAAGGCGAATGCTTATCCATTGCCTTGATGATATCATCTCTAAGCTCTTCAGGTGATACTCCTTTGTTTTTTACGTGAAGAGAGAAGTGTTTTCCTTTATGCCAGTAATGGTCTACATCTTTCATTGGGATACCCATTGCTTTACATTCTTTCTGTAAAGCTCTATCCTTTTGAATTATTTCATTCTCTCGCTCTGTTAATCTAGGTCTATATTTCATCTTCTGTTAATTTTTGCGTTTCACGCAAAACAGATTGAAGCTCTTTGATGCTGGAGTTTAAAGAATTGTAATCCTCATCCATCAATGATTCGTAGATGTCATCGGTTAGACTGTTAATGTTTTTCATTAACAAGTTAATAAAGTTTATTGAGTTTCGACTGTTCTTGTGTATTGACATTTGTGATTGTGTTTCTTAAAACTACAAATATTTGTTTAAAAATATATTAAAAGTTATACACAAAAAAAATCAGTCCATACTAAATAATAAGTGTCTTCCTGTCTTTTCATCTATTTTTGCTACAGTCTTGTAAATAGCTTTAGATTTTGCTTTTACCTTTTCTCGCTCTGTTTTAGAGGAATCAGTACCTAGATTTGTATACATTTCGCAATCAATTCTAAACAATTCATCTATTTTTCTTTTGTTTGACCAAGTTTTAAATGATAAAACTTTTTCGATATCATTATATTTATATTCCATATTGTCTTAATTTATTGTTAAAAACTCTTCTTGTAATTCTTTTATTTCTTTTAATATTTGTTCTTTTCTAAAATTCCCCCTAGATAATTGCTTTATAGTTTTATCATATGTTTCTTTAAAATAAGGATCTGTTTTAATTAAAAAATCTACATCTCTTAGTCCATTTATAACTGAAGCATGGTTCTTATTAAACTCATTAGCTATTGCCTGCAGCGGCAATCCATGTAGGGTTCTTAATATATGATAAGCAATTCGTCTTGCATCAACAAATTCTCTTTGCCTGGTTTTTTCTTTTATGTTTCTAATGCCTGAAGAATATTCAACAGCATCTATAACGTAATCAAACAGCTCTCCTCTTTTCATTTTATATTTATATTAGCGTTAATTGAATCTAGATATTGGTCTACTTCTATATTATATACGTCAATAAGAACAATAGGCCCTTCATCATCTCTATAATAATCTATGGCAAAAAATACAGGCTCATTATTATCCATATGCACGTGACCTGTTTTGTTTCTAATCTGCCCATTAGTTGATTCAATACCATACATTTTGTCAACTAAACTTGCAATTCTTATTGATGCTGGACTTTTAAATTGTTGCATTTGCTCAATAAAATATTCATCTATTTCAAATTCCTCCTCTGTATACTTCTGTTTTACACCCATGTTTTTCTAATTCTTTTAGTCTATATTCTTGTAGAGCAGACACCCTGCCCTTTGGCTTTTTTACTTCTGAAAATATCACACCACAATTAGGTGGTATGGCTATAAGATCAGGTATACCATTCTTATTAGTTTTAACTAACTTGATTACATAGTAACCTTCAGCTTCTAACTCTTTAATTCTTTTAGCTTGTATTTGTTGTTCAGTCATCTTGGCTTTCATAATCATACATAAAACCTATAAAAACTATTAGATTCATGCTTACTGATGAACATATCTCAATTACATCATGAAAATCGTGTATTGATAAATGAATATGTCCGACTACCCAAAAAGGTATTGCCAGGTTTTGGCTAATCCAAATTAATAAAAATTTTATAAACTTCATTGATTAAAAGTTCTAAAGTTACACAATTGCTTTGGTACTCTATAAAATACATCAGTTCCAAAACGGTGAACTGTGTTAACTTCTTTTATTTCTTTATACTTTTCTTGATAAATAATATCACTTGTACAATATAAAAATGAATTGTTTTTTTTACACAACAAAAAATAATAAAATAATCCTTCATTAGAATATTTTTTTTTCCTACCTAAAAAAGAAACTGTATCAAATGGATAACTATCTGAATCAGTAAAAAAAGTATTTTTAACTTCTGCTTCAATTCTATATTTTAATCCATCTTTATATGCAATTATATCTATATCAAAATCTTCTTGGTCTTTTTCTTCTATAATGAAATTATTTTTTAATAAATATTCTTGTATTTTATTAATTGCAAACTTATCGTTTTCATCATAACTATCTTGTCTAAATTTACCAGCTTTAGTTCTCATAATTTAATTTAAAGTTAGCAAATCTCGTTTGAAATGATTTAAAGTATAATCTTTTTTCTTACTTACTGACTTGTATATTTTACTTTCTATACCACCTTCCGTAAAAATCCAGAACACTTCATTCTCTAATCTTTCTTTAGTTGTCATTCTATCTCTAGACTGCCAATAACTTGTGGCACTAAAGTCTATGTTATAATATATTAAATACTTAGCTTTTCGTAAGGATATACCCTCACGACCTGACACAATTTGTAAGGCTATAGACTTACTTGTGGTATCAAACTCTTCAAGATCCGTACATACTTGGTCTCCATAAACTTCCTTAATAGCATTAAGTTCTTCTTTAAACTTATAGAATATTCCTATCTTATTACAACAAAAATTATCGTATATGTATTGAGCTTTAAACAAGTCTAACACCATAGAATTGCCACTCTCAAACTTAACCGTACCACTATACATTTGATGTAGCTTCTGCATAAGCTTTACACTTGTGTCTGCAAGTATAACCTCCTCAGAACCTTCAACTACTAAATCTTTTTTTAATTTAGAACATAGTGAATGTATCTTGTCTGGGGCATCAACAAATAACACTTTTTCTTTAATAGAAGATTCGAACCCTGCTTCCTTCTGTGTATATGAAATAGTATAGGGATTCATATCATCAATAATAGTATCCTTAGCATTTGAATAGTCGTTTACCATAAATCCTCCTATTCTTTTGGTAGTAACTGTTACATAATCTTTAGCAAACTTATAAAAGTTAGAATACTTATTGAATGGATTATTTGGAATTGAATATACTTGGTGGTACATTTGACTATATGACTCAGGGGTTGGTGTGCCTGAAAGCAATATAACATATGGTTTGTTGCTTCTTATAAGTTGAGATACAGTTTTAGCTCTCTTACTTGGTTTTGGAAAAGCTCCCATCCCATGGGCTTCATCACAAACAACGGCATCCCAACCTCCTTGGTCGACCTTGTGAAGTGATTCGTAGTTGATTACTTGTAGTTCATAGCCTGGCTTCAATAAATTGTAATCAGATTCTATTGAACTTATTGCTCGCTTTTTAGTGATGAACAATACTCTGTTCACACTCATCATTTTATCTAAAATTCCTAGAGAGGTAAGTGTCTTACCTGTTCTTACTTCCATAGATAGATACAGAAACTTCTTAGTTAATAAAACTTCTGTGCCACTATCTATAATGTTTTGTTGGTAGTCTCTAAACTGTATCATACTCGTGTCTTATTTCTGTTAGTACTTGACATTTTTCATACTCCTCTAACTCTTCAAAATACATAATCAAATCATCAACAACTTTTGTTGTGATGGGCTTCGTTATGTCGTGAATGAAAAAGCTATAGTCTGAAAATGAAAGCTCAGAAAAAGGCACTTTATAAACAACTATGTCATAGGAATTAAGCATTCCGTAATGTATTTCATCAAAATGATCAAATTCCTCCATATGTTTGTCTTAAATAAAGATATACTTTAGGTAGATTTTCTGCTGCTTTTTTTTGTGTTTTGTACTCAACAGAACCTAGTGTTTCTTTACTGTATAAAGTTAACCCTTTTTCTTTACAATATTTGGAAGGCTTACCATCTGTAGATATGCCTCCCTTCCTAATTGCAATCTTACATCTACCAGTATTGTCTAGTGGCTGTATGTAAACTTGAAAGTCATTATCTATGCACCACTTAAGGTTTTCGTTAAAATTCCAATTGTCCTCCATCTTTCTTGGGATTTGTTTTATTTGTTAAAAATATAATCCAACGACCATTCAAATCTCTACCTTCTTCAGGTATTATATCTGTTTTGAATACTGCAAATGATTTCAACCATCTATAAAACTCTGTTCTAGATATAGTTCGTTTAGCTTTAGGTGCAAAATCTGGATTGTCTTGAATGAAATCCATATACAATTCATTCTTATATATCTTTTCATCAAATCGAATTAATTCATTCTTATATTCATTGTCAAACAATCCACACCATTCAACAAACTCATGAGATGTATCTGCACCCAAGTTTCTTACTGTCTGATTTTTGAAGTTACCTTTAATCAATCCCTTAGTGAGATAGAACATAACATTCTCAATCATATAGTTGTCAAAGGCACACCACTCATCTTCATCCCATTCAGTAAATAATAGTTTACCAAACTCAACCAATGGAGTAAAGTCTTTGGTATAGAACTGAGAAAACTCAAGTTCCCACTTTCTCCTGGCGAATGAATTACCTCTACCTTTGATGGCATAGTTGGTTGTAATAGCAACTTTAGGTGACTTACTAAAAGGAATTTTTATAGCATCCTTGTTTTTCTTTTCCAAGGTAAGACCTTCGGTAACAACACTAAACAGTCTTTCAAAATCAAAATACTTTTTTACATCATCAAAGCATAGTATCTGAGTGTCAGCACTTACCAATTGATATGCAAAGCTTTTCTCAAAGTTGAAAGACTTACCATCAATAGTGACAAGCTTTTTCATTTGAGATAGTGCATTCATAAACAAACCCTTACCTGTCCCTCCTTCAGGATTTTCAGATATTATTTCATCGTTCAGTATAATTGCAGGACAATAGGATAAGTTTTTATATGCGTGTAACATATAACCTATAGTACTTCTCATTGAAAGTATTGTCTGCTTGTCTCCACCAGATATGTTATTGATAAATGTTTTGTAATCACAATCAAAAGAATCACACATATCAAAGTCACGATCAATAACTTGGTCTTTCCAAACATAACCACCAAGATCTAAATAATCTATTGTAGTTTTCTTAGTCTTAGTTACCTTGACTGCACAGTTTCTGTAATACAGATAAGCACTATCTTTATCATCTTCTATAAAGTATACATCAACTGTACCTAGTAAGGATAAAAACTCTTCCCTGAAGAACCTAGTCTTGTCTGCAAAGTAATTGTATACAGACATATCATCAAGGTCTTCCAAATATCCTAGTACAAAATCCTTAATCTCTTCTTCAGTAGTATGGTCTATAAGATTATTAGTTACCCTAACAAAAATAAAATGCTTACTACCTTCTGGACTGTACTTATAAAAGCCATTATCTTCTAAGAATTGCCTAAACAAATAATGTATAATTGTTATAACCCCTTTATCATTCTTGTTCCAAAAACGTTTTTCGCTTTCATCCTCTTCAATAGAGGTAATAACAGAATCAATTACAGCGTCTTCAATTTGGGATTCAGCTAACTGAAGACGTATCTCCTTTTTTGACACTCCACGTTTGAGCTTCATCCGTACTTGATTAACCCTGTCTTCATCTTCGTAATACTTAGAGCCAAAGTTTTGAGTCTGAGCATAAGCTGAGTTAATAGTGGTTTTAATTTCATTCATTGTAAAATCAGAACTTTCAAACTGACTCATAATGTATTCTGATAAAGACCTGCTTACTCCGTAGTCATTAAAAGCAGCTGCTAGTATGTAGATGTTATTGTTTCTTTCTCCATCTATCATACCAAACTTCTTAGTCCACCACTTCATAAGAATGTCTACTATCTTATTCTCATCAGTCACAGGTATTGTAGGTCTAGATGAATACTTATCTACCACCTTGTACTCTTGCTCTTCTATCTTATTCCACAAATTAGAATTAAGATTTATGTATATTAGTGGGTCATAAGATTCATAACATACTCTGGATACATTCTTACTTGTCTTATCAAAGTAATCTGAATTGTAATATCTCTCTAAAGATATAAAGTAGTTCTTGTGATTGATTGGTTCTTTAGGTATCTTAACTAAAGCCTTTAATCCATTACCACTTGGTGATATGAATACTGAATACACATACCGATCTTTTGATAGTCGTTCTTTCTCAGACATCATATCTTTCTTTGTCTTGTATCCATCAAAGTCAAGACATATAAATCCACTATGCTGAGTTATACTATCATCGTTTCTCTTGTTAAACATTCCTGAGAAACATATTGCAGGTAGATTTTTCTTAAGCTCTTGCCTCACTTCCTTGTTCTTCTCAGAACGTATTTGTTTTATTAAGTCTTTAGAAGTTCCCTCTTTTATCCTAATCAGTATAGATTCTATGTCCCTAAAGAAAGGAGTAGAGGTGTCTTTTATGTTTCTAAATATAGTAACTTGATTTTGTTCCATGTCGATTTTGTTTTACTATATACTCTTTTATATTATTATATTAAATTTATTTTGATTTGCCATATCTAAGGGAAATAATTGACATTTCCGACATTCATAATTGAAAAGAAAAGGGGTTTTTACGCCCCTAATCCTTATCAACATGGTTAGTTAGAATGGTAAATCTGCCTCTTGTACAGGTGCTTGGTTAGGAGCTGTGTCCACGCCATTAGTCTGTTTTTTAGGGACAAACGTATCAAGTTCAATGTATGGCTTACCTCCCTTGCTATTCAGCACGTTGAGATTTACCCATCCATTTTTTTGATTGTTATTTAAAAACGCAACTGCTTCTTCAACTTTTACGCTGATGTTACCAATTACGAACTCTGGTGCGTTTTCTCTTCTCTTGAAAAGAAATCCGTCTGCAAATACTTTGTCTTGTGACATATTAATAGTATTAATGTTGAGCGCTGAGTTGGAGCAACGCATCTGACTCCTTTATGATGAGTGTGAACAATTTAAAATTCTTCACGCTCTATGTACTGTGTAATGTCTTCTGCTGAGTCTTCAGCAAAGAAGGTCTTGTATACCTCAATAGCTTTCAATACCTTCTCTCTACCTCTCAGTATAGTCTCAGGAGATGGCTTAGCTATCTTAAGTTTCAATGTAGTTTTATCTATAATATAAAACTCTACAGGCTTACCGAACAGCTGTTCATATATATATGCTTGGCTGTCGTAGTTGTAGTCGTTAGCACTCCACTTAAACTTATCGGCATTTCCTGATGTCTTGATGTCTATTACTTTATCAGCCGTAACAATGTCTGCCTTACCTTTCCATTCCATACCAAAGATGGTAGCAATAGCAGGTTTCTCATACTCGTTACCTTCTGCGTATATGTCTGTATACATTTCAAAGTTAGACTTCATAGCATCAACCCACGTGTTAATCTTCTCTACTTCTTTTGTAAGCAGCACATCGTATGGATCTAGATTATTGTCATTAATGTATTCTTTAAAACCTTTAGTGGCCCTACTAGATACATCCATTATACTATATGTATCTAACTTCTCTGGTTCTAACATAGCCGTATGAAAATAGCCACCCTCTAACAAGGGTAGGCTTTTTTCTTTGTGTCTGAAATTTCTAGGGTTTTTAAGTAAGCTATAAATATCTGAATTAGATAAGTATTGCTGACCAACTTTACCATAGTAATTACTATCGTCTTTGAGTTGTTCTATAATATTATTTTGCATAGTTCGAAAGGTCTTTTTTGATTGCTACTGATAACGTAAACTTCTGCTCTACCTTAGCTATTGTAGAGGCAAATGGTTCGTTCTTATTGGATTTTACAAAGTTCACTACATCATTCCACTTAGCGTGTGTCTTTTTTAATGTAGGTTTCTTTTCTGAGGTTGTTACTTTCTTTGGTGCAGTCTCACTAATATCAGCTAAGTCTTCACCTGCCCATAATGACAACCCTAATCCATGCATAGCAATAGCCTTTACGGTACTACGTTGAATAGTTTTGTTAACTGCAAACGATGTAATATTATCTACACTTAACGATTGATTGTTATGTCCCATAATAGGTAAGTAGTCAATGTGTTCAACGTCATTGATTGTTATACCTACCTTAACATAACCTGTATTGCCATCTGTAAAGTAATTAAGACCTGTGTGGTCTGACTCATATACTGTTCGATTGGCGCTAGGATATTTATCCTTGACGATTGCCCAGGCGTAAGCCCAAGACAAGTAGTCAAATCTTCCCTTCTTTTCTACCTTGTCTCTTACATTGATTGATGTAAGCTCTTTAAATGTTGATTGTGTGTTTCCCATGTTTACTTATTTTAAATTACTAAATTTATTAATTAATGTTTCTCTTTTTAATTTTAAGGAATCGTAATGTTTCTTATTATTCCTAGTGTTAATCTCTGTCTTTATCTTTTTATTAATCAAATCAATCTTACCTTCATACTGTTTCTTTACTACAGCGTGAACGCCTTCTTTGAATCCAAGTTCATGGAACATAAGGTATTGACTATCGTTCATTTCGTGATACGCATATCTAGCATTTGATGTGGTAAATATTTTAATATCATTCTCAACTTTAATAATCTTAATACCTCTGTACATATAAGCTTCCTCACTATGGTAGCTCATATTACAAGCTTTATTTAATTCAGTTGCTTCATTCCATATTTCTTGAATACTGTAACTCATACTTCGCTATGATTATATTTTTGAATAGTGTTAGATATAAACTCCTGAACATCAGGATCGGACTCAGTATTTATTTTACTTATTCCGTATTCAATTGTTTGTCTTGAAGTTGTATAACCTCTCTCTGACATAAGGTCTGAGATTTGAAGTATATTCATAGGCCTTTGATAGCACATTGAATACAATATAAATCTTGCAGAGGATATCTTACTTGCCTTGCTCTTCTTGAACAAATCTTTTTCAGATATACCTACCTCCTTACATAAGAGCTTTACATACTTATTAAATATTCCTCTTTTCATTTTTAGATTTTGATAGATTAAACTTAGTTTTTTTAGTGTCTCCAAATATCTCACCCCACGCTGTGAATATTTCATTCAATACTAAGCGCTGTTGGTTGTGATAATACTCAGCTACCTGGTATTCATCGTCAATAAATGATGCTAATGTTTCTGATTTCTGTTCACGTTCTCTGTTGAACATTTCTTTTGATTTTCCCATTGTAATTAAATTATATTGTGTTTGTAAAAATAGTAATAATTTGTTTATTATGCAACTTTTTTTTGTTTTTAATGAAAAACTAATCCTACTTTATTAGTGTCATTGAACCACTTAGTTGCGTAAAGGTCTGTGTCTGAGGCGTCTACATAACCTGCCTTGTATAAATTATCTTTAGTGTCAAAGATCTGTGTGTGTCTGTCAACTGACTTGTCTATCAAGTGCTTCTGTTTACCTGAGTCACTAAATATTATGTCATAATTATTTGGAAGCTCAGCCTTGTGCATCATGTCTACCATATTAGTATAGCTATAGAACCTAACCTCTGGGTTGTCCTTAGCAATTGTAATCCACTTGGCTAGATAGCTACGTGAATAGTAGTCACCACTATCGTGTACCCTAACATAATCAGGGCGTTTCTTTTTTATCTCTGCATTCATTGCATCAATAAACTCTAGTGTCTTACTTAGTTGGTATCTCTTTTCAAATGCAGGCTGCACGTTACTCCATACATATGCACCCTTCTTGGCATAACAGAACTTGACACACTCGTCAGCCATAGGGCATGTAAGCTTCCCACTCGCTGATTTGTATGCAGGTATTCCAAAATTAAAAACCCTCAAACTGAGGGCTTTACTTGTCTTCTTTAACTTGCTGTTTTGTGTTAGTAAATTCATATCTCCATGTTTTTTAATATATGTTCGATTACTTTAATTGTCCAACCATTACCCAACATCTTATATCGTTGTGCGTTCGACACTCCTTCTGTATAATTATCAGGTACAGTTTGAAGTCTCTCACATTCTATAGGCGTGAGCTTCCTCCAATTGTATTTCTCATTGATGATACCTTGGTTGGGTGAGATAGTGGTGAGGCAATGTGCTTTCTCTATCAATGCCCTACCTCTTCTAGTTGTGCTAGTGGGATAAGATAAGTCTAGACCTTCTCCAACACCTACGGCAGCGTAACCTTTCTTTGTGGCTTCAGGGAAGCATACCTTGTCTTCTATCCTAATCATAGTACGTTGACTTCTTTCTATACTGTTCCACCATACAGCACCATCGTATCGTGCTGTAAGACAATACGCTTTGCCTTTGTTGGTTACCATTCTCTCATCAACAATAGAACCTTCAAGCTCTCCTTCTGTTTGAATAATATCTTTCAATATTATGTGTTGATTGATTGGCCCAAAGAGGTAAGGTATATTTGTCCAATAGTATCTCTTCCTGGTTTGTGCAGATACAAGTGCTGAGTCTATGTATATCGCCTCAACACCTAACACATTTGATATAGTATCTCTGTGTTCCTTTGTCATCTTTACATTCTCTAGTAGAAAATACTTTGGTTTGAGTTCCTTTACTAGTCTGACAAACTCAAAGAACAATTTACTTCTAGGGTCATCAAAGTTGAGGTTCTTACCTGCTCTACTAAATCCTTGACATGGGCTACCACCCATGATAAGATCTATCTTTGTATCAAATCCATCAGCACCAAAGTGTTTGGATTCTACCTGAGTAACGTCCCCAACATGAATCATGTCAGGGAAGTTTTTCTTTGCTATCTTTATAGCATACTTGTCAATCTCTGATGCATAGTAGTTGTCTACTTTTACACCAAGATTCTTGAGGGCTATCTGTCCACAGGACATGCCATCGAATAATGATAATACATTCATATTAATTTGATTTAGTTATATCTTCAACTGCTTCTTCAAAGTTGTTACCTAAATACTCTTGAAGGTTTCCATCTAGATAATATCCTTTAAGATGTATTCCCTCACCATTTATATATTTGTTTGGAAGAAAATATATCTCATCATTATCTGTGTCCTCCCAATCAGGTAAGTCCCATTCAAGTGCATAAGTTTCTTCTCCATTATCAAACTCAAACTCTGCACCCCAACCTTGTTCCTCTTCAAAAGAATAACTGAAAGTTGGTATGTCTTTGACAAAATGCTCTAAGATGATTCCTTCATCAATCGGCCCCCATGCTGAGGTAAATCTGTACGTTCCGTCATCGAACTCGTTGTCATAGCAACCCCACTTTGTACCCCAATTCTTGTAAGCCCAATCGTACCAATTGTCATACCCATATTTATCTAGCAGGTATTCTCTTCTGTCTTTTGTGATTGGATAGGACTTATGCTTGGCTGTCTCGTTTAGTTTCATCTGCTTTGCATATTCTTTCTCGCTCACTACTCTGCATGGACTAGTGGTCTGTTCTAGTTCTTCAGGCATTGGCCTGTAGTATCTACATAGTCCTACTTTGGCTATCTCTTGAAGTTTTTTCTCGTATTCTTTTTCTACTGTAATAAATGCGTAACAATGATTCGGCATAATATATTAAATTTAAAGTTACCTCCTTGGAGGGGCGTCTTTCCGTCCTGTCAGTCTTGTTGTAATTTGTGCATGATTAAACCCTTTTCTCATAGGCGTGAGTCTACACTTTAACTGTTAAGCATTACAACGGCCTACATTAGCGACAACTAAGGATTATTATAATGACTCACTTCAATAACTTTAAGATGAGTGTGAACAATATTATTCATTGTTCAACTCATCATACGTAGAGGTAATCTCTTCTATTATACCTCTACCTGTTCGTGTATGAAAACCATAGCTATGCAAGTATAACCCCTGCACAGGTTCATTCTCTATAAGAAAATGAAACATATCTGTAGGGTCTACGTTATGCTCCTTTGCTACTATTTCGCATGCTCTCTTTAATGAATGGCAGTCATGTCTTGACTCACCATACGTGTCAATCAGGTATGCCAGGATACCTGATGTTGACCAATTTTCTACTCTTGCCATAGTGTTTAGTTTAACAGGCTGCCCACCCAATGAATACATAATGTGTATCTGTCTCGTAATACACACACTCTCTCTTGTCTACATTGTCCAATGCCTCATCATAAGCATCGTCATCTTTAGGCTCGGATATCTTACCTTCTAATGAACACGTGGTAATTGTGCCATTGTACGGATCGTGTCCGTACTCATACGACTCCTCTTCTCTTAAGGATTGGTATGCTTCTCTTGCTGATTTGTACTGCTTTTTACTCGCTTCGTAATGAATGTTTGTTGCTCCCATAGTTATTGGTATCTAATTAATATTGATTTTATTTCATTTTCGTTATACTTTATTTCATCGGCTAAAGACAGAAACTGTTCTAATGCCTCTAACTCATACTCGTTTAATTCATCGGTGTCGCCTGACTCTATAGCTTCTATGCAGTCTCGCATATCACGTACAGTATTTTCAAATCGACAGTAACTCATGTTTCCCATAATTTAATTGTGTTTATTGATTTATATTAAATGTCCTCCTATTTTTCTTTCTTCGCATTCGTATCTCCACTCATGCTCTGCTTCTGAGTCCTCGTGTCCAGGGTGGTCGTATAATCCTGTCCCACTAACAAACTCTGTTTCGTTTAGCTTGTGGTCTATCTTGTCTATCCATTCGTCTTCAATAGATAGTAGATACTCGTCAATCTTGTCTGTTTCTACTGAATCAGGTATCTCTATCTCCAACTCTACAAACTTGTGGTATACACTACGTTGTTCAATTTTTACTTTCATAATTTATTTATTTAATTGTGTTCTCTTGCGTATTCTATTACTTGTTCATATACATCATCTTCTATGTAGTCCCAAAATAAATTTGTAATGTCCATTCCATTTAAGTCTACGGATTCAATCTCCATGTCCTCTGCAGGTGGAAGCTCGTATGAACCTGATGTGTAGTAATATGAGTAGTCTATACTCATTTCATAATTTTCTCCTTTGATTGTGTACGTACCTTTGCTATTTATATTCATCTGTTTAGTATTTATTAATTAACAGCAATCGCATTTTGCCCATTGCTTACCATTCCTACAGGTCTCTCCCATAGGTAAATGTTCTTCGTCTTCTTCGCTGAACTCTGCCCACTCTAGGCAATCTCCACATCTCTCGTCACTTAAGTAACTTGGCTCTGCGCCACAACAATTGCTCGTCATATCTATTAGTATTTATATTTAATATCGCTTATCTCTCTAACTATAATCTCATAAGAATGGTCGCAATACATTATTGCCCATTGCTTTGCATCGTCTAAGGTTCTTGCTAGTATGAATGTTACTTCATCTGCATTGTATATCATGAACTTACTCATATCGTATAGATTGTATGTTCATCATCTCCACCTCCAATGAATGCTGCACCTCCATCATTACCCTCATCATCTGATTGTAATACTAGGTATGTTCCATCTGTAAACATTATTGCTAGTGGTCTTTTGTACCAACCAAATGCATCTGCCTCTTCTCTATTCATGTATCTGCAAGAGTCTATCTTCTTTCCTTTCAAGATTTTCTCAAATCTTAGTCCATGTTTTTCGTCTGTTGTTCTCATAATTTCTAATTGTTTAATTGATTAATAAATTCTACTACTGCTTTGTAGGTAGCTTCAAGTCTTGAGCTTGCTGTCACATCAATAAAAATATAATAGTTCTCTATATCTTCTACAAAGGCACGATTATATTCTATTTTAAATAAAGTGTTCTCATCTGATACTTCATCTATTTTCTCAACCACAGGCATCAGCCAGTCCCAAGAGGTGTGGTATTTGTGAGTGTCAGGACTGCTCCACCATTTATCTCCTTCATGAGTAATGGAGTCCATATCCTCTGTCCACCCCATAAATTCTGCTATTAGTTTATTGTTTTTCATAATCTCTGTAGTGGTTTTATGTATTGATTATTATGTTCTTCTCTCTCTTTCCATAACCTGTCTTCTATTTCTAGATTCTCATCTGCAAAATGACACGCCTGATTGTATTCATTGGCGTGTTGTTCTGCAATGTAATCAGCGAATGACTCAAACCATTCTAGTTTGTCATCTGCACCCCTGATCTTTGCCTCCAAATTTTTGATGTGTTTTTCCATCGATTGAATTCTGTGGTAATTGAACTTGTCTGCTGTCATTTCTATTTATTTAGGTTAAACATTGTTGCTGGTTTTCTCTTTCTGTATTCTTTTGTTACTGTGTTGTAGTATGATTGCTTTATTACTTTACCATCTACCTTCAATCTAAAGCTCAGCCAATCTCCAAATTGTTTTTTGGTCTGTTCGATTGTACAGAAGTGGTGCGAGTTCTTGCTTCCACTCCCTACTTTCATGTTGATACTTGAGTGGTCATGCACTCCGTATGATTTGTTTCCGTTTGTATATGCACAAGAATTTATCTCGTTCCATATTGAGTATTGTCTTCCGAATCCCATATCTTTTTTATTTATTAGTTATAAATTCCAAATGCCACATCATTTTCAACTCCGTTTACTATTATGTTATAAATTAATGCTATAAATCCTGCTACAAATAG
>Ga0233415_10000037_pt1 | contig 60716 bp, 63 predicted proteins | sample Na_anoxic_12_MG_FD_188631 | JGI IMG/M metagenome (GOLD analysis project Ga0233415, IMG submission 188631) | Seawater microbial communities from Saanich Inlet, British Columbia, Canada - Na_anoxic_12_MG | ecosystem: Environmental > Aquatic > Marine > Inlet | place: Canada: British Columbia...
TCTGCTTTAGAGTTGTATATAAATGGTGTAGCAGTTTCGGATGCAGATTATGGCACAGGAACATTCACAGGAATGACTGATAATAGTGCTGATGTTATTATTGGGCATTACAGTACAGGTTATTTCAGCGGCTCAATTTCAGACTTTGCAGTATTCAGCAGAGAGTTAAACCAATCCGATGTAACCGAGATTTACAACTATGGCAGTCCAAATGATTTGTTGTTACCAGCATCTTATGGTACTGACATCTCACAAAGTTCAACAAAGAGTGTTGAATTTGATGGGGTGGATGATTATCTTAATGCTGGGGGTGATGAGATTTTTAATTACGGCACAGGGGAGTTTACAACAGTTGTTTGGGTAAACTTTGCATCAATATCTGCAAATCAACATATAATTGGTAGAATTGTGGATGGTAATAATGCTGAATATGTGGAATGGCATCAACCAAGTGCATCATTGCGTTATGGACTTTATTCAGATTATAGCACTAATGGATATAGATTTTTTAAATCAACAACTTGGACTCCTACATTAAATAATTGGTATCATATAGCGATTGTTAATGGAAACTCAATATCTCTTTCAAAAATATATATAAATGGAGTTGAACAAACTTTAGGAAGTAATACTGTTAATGTTTACGATTACTCATTATCAGCAGATTTTTGTATCGGCAAACTGTCTGGCAATTATTTTGAAGGCTCAATAGACAATGTAGGTATATACGACAAAGCATTAACCCAAGCCGAAGTAACAAGACAATACAACGGAGGTCAGCCTATTGATTTAAGCACAGATGCTACATCAGATAGTTTGGTGGCTTATTATCAAATGGGAGATGGTACATTGGATGATTACCCATTGATTGCAGACCAAACTGATGCTACTTTGGGGAGTGAACTTGTAATAAATGGAGATTTTAGCAACGGGCTAACAGGATGGAATGCACCTACGCAAGATGGTGCTTACCAACAAGATACAGGTAGTGGAATGAAAATGTATTCAGGTTCTGCTGTGGGTGCTTCTAATGCTCTGTCTACATCAGGAACACTTAACATTGCGGGTATTGAAGGTAAAACATATCAATTAGATATTACAGCGTCTGATTTTATTGGTATGACTAATTGTACTATAAGATTAAATGGTGCTTATGACGCCAACAATATAATTTCTTTTGTGGATGGTACTCAAACAATTTATTTTGTGGCTTATACTAATTTTACTTATATTAAATTCGTTGCAGCAAGTTTTGAAGATGGTGTTACTGTAAATAGCATATCAATAAAACAAGTACAAGGAAACCCAGCAACAATGACAAATATGTCATCAAGCGACATAACAACAGATGTTGCTTTGAGTGTTGTTAATGACTTGGATTTGTACTACCAAATGGGCGATGGAATATTAGATGAATATCCATTGATTGCTGACCAAACAAACGCAACATTGGGGAGTGAGTTGGTTACCAATGGAGATTTTGCTACAAATATAACAGGATGGTCAACAAAATCCTGCACTATTGTATGGGATAGTGGCAAACTAAAAGTAGATAATAGTTCAGGAAATCAAACAGGTGGTGCTTATCAAAATATAGGATTAGTTACAGGTAAGGTATATAAAATGACTGCTACTATGCAACTTTTAACAGGTTCAGGTAATGGTACTTTTACATTGATTACATCAACAGCATCAGGTACAGGACAATCAACTGTTTATACAGGAAGCACTTTAATAGTAGGTGGTGCAGCAGTTACAGAAACTTTTACTTTCACACCTGAATCAGCAGATGTAAGTATTCAACTTGCTGTTGATAAAAGTAATGCAACATATACCATAGACAACATATCAGTAAAAGAAGTACAAGGAAACCCAGCAATGATGACCAATATGTCAAGTGCTGACATTGTAGCTTGGACACCTAATATTGAAACTGATTTTGATGTTGCAAGAAGTAGCACAACAACAAGAATAAACGCAAGTGGTTACATTGAGCAAGTTGCTCCAAATGTTCCTCGTTTGAATTATGATAGTGGAGATAGTTGTCCTTATCTATTAACAGAGGCTGCTTCAACTAACCTAATAACATATCCAAAATCATTTGGTAATAGTTATTGGACTAAGAGTGGAGCTACTATTGAGGGTGATGCGAGTACTGCGGGGAGTGAGATGGTAACGAATGGAAGTTTTACTACTGATAGCGATTGGACTAAAGTTAATAATGCAACCATATCTGGGGGAATTGCAACTATATCTGGAGATAGTGGCGTTGCAGATTTAAGACAAGATAGTATAATCCCAGCAGATACTGTTTCTAAAATACAATTTACAGTAGTGTCTTCTACTATTACTTCATCTACTGGGCTACAATTAATGAGTACCTATGGGGTGGGAGATATTTCTACAGATAGTGATGGGAACTATTTAAAAGATGTGGGTACTCATACTGTTATGGGGACTTCAAGTACATTGGATGCAATTTTTTTTAGAGTGGCAGATGGTGCTGGTGCGGTTACAATAGACAATGTCTCTCTCAAAGAAGTACAAGGCTTTGAAGCACCTAAAGAAATACCAGTTGCTAACGGAGAAGAGTTAGTGGAGAATGGGGATATGGAAAGTGGTGGAGTTGTTAATGTTTCGCTGCCTGACAACTGGAGTTTATACAACACACCTACATCAGCATATAAGTCAACTGGGAAGGTATATGATGGAACTTATTCTATTTACGTTGATGGTGTTAATGACTCAGGTGTTCTTACAGATGCTATATCTTGGGTTGAAGGCAAGACATATTTAATTGAAGCATATGTATGGTTGGTTGATGAAGAGGTACGAATGATGAGAACTAATCCATCAATTATTGATTTTCAAGTTATAAGTACAACTACTGGGCAATGGACAAAGTTATCTACATACGCAACTGCTGCAAGTTCAGGAAGTGCGAGTGTAAGATTTATGGCATCAGGCACTGCACCGACATTTTACATAGACAACGTATCAGTCAAAGAAGTAACATCTTACTCAGGTGGAGGCTTTGAAACAGAGGCTTACAAACTTGTTGAGGATACGAGTAATGGTATTCATAGGATTTATTCACCAAACATAACTCTTTCTGTTGACACCTTATACTCATCAAGTGTGTATGCTAAAAAAGGAGAAAGAAGTTGGTTTAGTATTCATATTAACGATAGTGTTGCTGGTAAAGATGTTTGGTTTGATTTAGATAATGGAGAAGTTGGTACTGAGGATTTGGGCATTAACGGAATAATAGAGCCTATGGCAAATGATTGGTATAGGTGTTCTGTAACTTGGGAAGATGCTACTATCACTGCAAATAGGTCATATATTTATTTAGCAGATGCAGATAATTCAGATTCATATCAAGGCGATGGCACAAGCGGACTATACATTGCCTACGCACAACTTGAAGAAAGTGGTTATGCAAGTAGTTTAATGCTACCAACAACAGAGGGAAGTACAACAAGTAGAGTTGGCGATGTAATTACAAATGCTGGAAATCAAAGTTTGTTTAGTGGTGTCAATAGTAGTGGAGTATTGTATGCGGAGATAGCGGCTTGGTCAACAAGTGGAGGAGATGGATATTTAAGTTTGTCTGACGGAACTGCTAATAATAGAGCAACATTAAGATATACAGCTGTATTGAATAATTTAGCGTGTCAATATGTTGTTGGGGGAGTGAATCAGACATCAATGGATAATACTTTATCTGATAGAACTCTACTCCATAAAGTTGCTTTAAGATATGCCCTTAATGACTTTAGTGTTTGGATTGATGGGGTTGAGGTTTCAACGGATGCAACAGGTTCGGTATTATCTCCATCAACATTTACAACGCTATCATTTGATAATGGGTCTGGCGTTGCAAATTTCTACGGCAAAACAAACTCAATCGCAGTATTTGATTATTTGAGTGATGACCAAATGGTAAAACTCACCGAAGAAGGGTATAACACATTTAACGCATTGGCAACAGCAAATAACTTTATAATAAGATAATAATGGGAATAAAATTAGGCAACGGAAAGTGGGCTACTAAGGAAGATGAACTCTTAGCTTATAGGGTTATTGAAGGTAAATACTTTGATAGAAGTTTTGACTTTGCGAGGTCAAGTACAACTACAAGGGTTAATAAGGATGGTTATATAGAAGTTGTTCCTTCAGATACTGCGAGAATAGATTTTGCTGATAGTGTAGATGGTGCATTGTTAACCGAACCAGCGTCTACTAACCTAATAACATATCCTATTTCATTTGGTAATAATTATTGGACAAAGAGTGGTGCGAGTATTCAAGGAGACCCGAGTACAGCAGGAAGTGAGTTAGTTACTAATGGAGATTTTGCTACTGATAGTGATTGGGGTGGTTCAGGAAGTATATCAGGAGGACAATTAACAAAAACAAGTGGTGGTTTAGCTTATCAAAGCGTAGTTATAACTTCAGGTACACAATATAAAATAGTTGTAGATGTAGAAAGTTTAGATGGTACAACAAATATTTATGCAGGAGGTAACAATAGTGAAGCATTAAGTGTAGGTGTACAAACTATATATATGACGGGTGGCTCAAGTAATGATTGGTTAGGATTGAATAATGGCTATTCAGTAGGTGTTGGTTCTGTATTTAATAGTATATCAGTCAAAGAAGTACAAGGCTTTGAATCACCTAAAGTTGATGGAAGTGGAGGCTTTGAAAGAGAGGCTTACAAGTTGGTGGAGAGTAGTGGGGGGACTACTCACAATACATATGTAGCAATAGGGGGACTAACAAGTGGTACGGGGTATTCTATTTCTGCATTTGTAAAAGCTGGAGAAAGAAGTAAAGTAGCAATAAAAGATGGTGCTGGAGCAAGTTACGCTGCTGCTTTTGATTTATCTACTGGCACTTTATTATGGGAAGGTTATACAGGAATATCATCAATTACAGCATTAGCTAATGGATGGTATAAAATATCAGTTGTGAGTTCTCAGGCAAGTACAACAAGGTATCCAATGATTGTACTATTGTCAAATTCATATACAACAGCATCTTATTTTGATTATTCAGGCGATGGCACATCAGGAATATATATTGCCTACGCACAACTTGAAGAACAAGCTTCAGCGACATCGTTAATGCTACCAACAACAGAAGGAAGTACGACAAGTAGAGTAGCAGATGCTTGTACTGGTAGTGGAACGGCACAGGACTTTAAAGATTATAATGCAAGTGGAGTATTGTATGCAGAGATTGCTGCTAATAGTGATGATTTGACAGATAGATATATTACTATTGGAGATGGTGGAACAAGTAACAGAGTAGAGATAAGGTATAGAAGTGCGTCAAATCAAATTTACGTTGCTGTAAGAGTAGGTGGTACTTATGTATCAACTATGAGTTATTTTGTATCTGATATAACCGATTTTCATAAAGTGGCATTAAAGTGGAATACAGACGATTTTGCTTTATGGGTAGATGGTGTTGAGAGAGTAACCGATAATAGCGGAGTTACTTTTAGCGCTGGCACTTTATCCAATATGAGTTTGGCAGGCACACCAAGTGGTGGTGCAGACTTCTACGGCAAAACAAAAGCAGTAGAAGTGCTGCCTTATATGAGTGATACAGAAATGTCCTTATTGACAAGCCCTTAATATTATGGCAATAGTTTATGCACATAGAAAACCTTGTGATAATTCAGTATTCTATATTGGGATAGGGAATACTATTAAAAGAGCACAGAGATGTGCAAATAGAAATACCCACTGGACTAGAGTTTATAATAAATATGAAAGGACTATTGAAATTATAGAAGATGATGTATCAATCGAACAAGCTAAAGAATTAGAAATATTCCTTATAAGTGAGATTGGTATATCAAATCTTTGTAATCAAACATTGGGTGGCGAGGGTGCTTTTGGGTTAAAACATACAAAAGAAACTATTGAAAGAATTGCAAGTAAAAATAGAGGTAAAAAACGCAGTAAAGAGGTTAGGCTTAAAGTGTCATTAGCTAATAAAGGACATATTGTTACACAAGAAACAAGAGATAAAATAAGTAAAAGCAGAACAAACAATCCTAAGGTTATTGCAGCTGCAAAAGGTAAAAAGCACACTCCTGAATCAATAGCTAAAATGAAAGAAGTTAAGAAATATTCAAGGCTTAGTAAGGAGGCACTAGAAAAATCTACTGAAGTAAGACGCAAAAATGGAATACAGGTGAGAGAAATAACAACTGATAAGATATATTATATGTGGAATATAACAGAAACATTAGGTATAAATAAAACATCTATTTTAAGAAGTATTAAATATAATGTACCTGTACAACGTGGTAAATATAAGGGAATGATATTTAAAAAATTAACAAACCCATAAACAATGAAACTACTTTGGAAATATGCACAAGTAATACTTGCAGTAGTGATACTATCAGGAATAATATTAGCGATATTAGATGCATTTAATGTAATAAATTTAACGGTATAAAACAATGGTAAACAAACTTTCATTTATAAGCGAATTAGCAGCATTAACACAAGTGTAACAATTACACACATATAAACAACAAGAGTAAATAATATAATAACTAATAGTTATAACCATAAGTTAAAATAAATAAAGATATGAATATTTACAAAACAGTTTCAATTTAATATGTCAAAAATTACAAAAAATGTATCTTTTAATAGAGCAGATAGTACCCTTAGTACACAAGGTGATGATACCCTTAGTACACAAGGCAATTGCAGTAGTGATACTATCAGGAATAATATTAGCGATATTAGATGCATTTAATGTAATAAATTTAACGGTATAAAACAATGGTAAACAAACTTTCATTTATAAGCGAATTAGCAGCATTAACACAAGTGTAACAATTACACACATATAAACAACAAGAGTAAATAATATAATAACTAATAGTTATAACCATAAGTGAATAAAAAAATGATATATAGATTAAGTTTTACAACAAAAGATGAATGGATTTCGGTTAGAAATACTTTTGTATTACCAGATGAAGATGGTAATTATCCAAGTGGCTCAATATATACTGCTCAAATTGTAGATGGAACTATAACAGTCAGAGAAGTTGGTCATGTGCCTATTGCAGCGACATACGATGAAGAGGGCGAAATATTAACAGAAGCAAGTTTTAATGAAGATTTTGCAGTTGATATAGTGAGTGACTATGACTTGCCTGTAAGCAAATATATAATAGAAGATAAACATTGGTATAACGAGTGGGTGTAATGGAACATTTAAGGACTGTTTTAACAACTTTGGGGGGTGGTATTGTTTCTTTTGCCAACTTTAAATTGATGAGTATTTCGGTCACAGAACAAATGGAGGTGGCAAATGGAGTTATCGGTATTCTGGTAGGTTTGTTAACTATGGCTTATTTAATGATAAAAATAACCAAAACAAGTGAGAAAGATAAATGAAATAATAATCCATTGTGCTGATACACCTCCCAATATGTATGTAGATGCTGCGATGGTAAATGAATGGCATTTAGAAAGAGGTTGGTCAGGCATTGGCTATCATTACTTTATAAAAAGAGATGGTCAGATAGAGATAGGTAGACCATTAGAGACACAGGGAGCACATTGCTCAGGTCATAACGCTGATAGTATAGGGATATGCTATGCAGGGGGATGTGATGAGGATATGAATCCTGAAGATAACAGAACAGAAGAGCAGAAGGAGTCTATCCTTTTACTCTTAGAAGTTTTAAAAAATATATTTCCACAGGCATCCATACACGGACATAGGGATTTTTCAGATAAAGAATGCCCAAGTTTTGATGCCACAAAAGAATACGGTTTAATATGGCAGGTTGGATAACACAAATTATAGGAGGTCTTCTTGGTAACGCTACGGATATAATTGATGAGGTTATAACCACTAAGGAAGAGAAGGAAGAATTAAAGATTAAGATGAAAGACTTAATTGTTAGTTCGGAGGTCGAGCTTGAAAAGGGTATAACTCAGCGTTGGAAGGCAGATATGAAAAGTGATTCTTGGTTGTCTAAGAACGTAAGACCTATGGTCTTAATATTTTTAGTGACATCCACAGTACTGCTTGTCTTTATAGATGCGGGGTGGATAGGATTTACCGTTCAGGATAAGTGGGTAGACTTATTACAGTTAGTGTTAATAACAGTTATAGGAGCGTACTTTGGAGGACGTTCATTTGAGAAGATAAAAAAATAAATATAATAAAAATGCACGATATAAGGAAGATAGCCGTTGGTGTGGATTATAAGACAGCAATGCATTATGTTGTAGGTCAGGATATCCTTCATGGTTCACACACAATTCACCTTGTTGTGTTTGAACAGGACGCAGGTGTTTATAAAATTTACATAGAAGACAACAGCGATGGTTGTATATTCCTATGGAAAAGTTTTACACCTTCAATGCCTGTTAGTGTAGAATATAATATAGAATTTTAATGAGACCATTACATCAGTATCTTGTTAAACCAGTGGACGGACGCAGGTATGACAACACTAAAGAGATGGGTGGAATAGAAATTATTACATCTACATCTGAAGAAGACCATAATTTTAGCAATAGGTATGCCGAGGTTGTGGCTTTGCCGTTAACAGGTAATACATCAGGAGTAAAGGTAGGAGACATACTACTTGTTCACCATAATGTATTTAAGTTTTACAATGACATGAAGGGTAGACGCAAGAGCGGTAAGTCCTTCCTTAAGGAAGACCTGTTCTTAATTGACCCTGACCAGTTCTATATGTACAAAAGGAATAACGAATGGTATGCATATGATAGATACTGCTTCGTTAAGCCTATTAAAATGAAAGAAGATAAATACATCAGCTCTAATGGACTCGAACCATTAACTGGGGTGTTAACACATCCAAATGACTATCTGCTCTCACAGGGCTTAAAAAGGGGTGATGAGATTAAGTTTGCTCCTGACTCAGAGTACGAGTTTATAATTGATAGTGAGATTTATTATAGGGTATATGACCATATGATTACAATAAAAATATAATACTATGGATGTTGAGAAAATGAAAGGCGAAATAATTAGTGCAGGTGAGCAAGCTGTTAAGGAACTAATTAAAGTAGCAAAGGAAAGTATAATTAAAAAGGCAGGTGACAAGGAAACTCTTTCTGAAAAAGAAGAAGCTCTTGCTGCTGACAGGTTAAAGAATGCGGCAGCCACAAAGAAACTAGCAATATTTGATGCATTTGAAATACTCAACAGGATAGAGCAAGAAAAAAATATGCTTGAAGCTATTAAAGAAAATGGTGGCAAGGCTATATCAACTAAAGGAACAGGATTTGCAGAGTCAAAGTCTAGATAAGTTATACACCACGGAACCTCACCTTCTTTCAAAGAGGGAGCTGTCCATAAAGAACGGTAAGAGATTATGGAAGTATGGGTATGATAAAGAGAGTGATTTAGTTGTTATATCTAAAACAGGTCAAGTAGGTGATATATATAACATTCAAGGACTAAGGATTGGGTTACCTCTGTTTAATCCTAAGGACAAGTTAATTATTGTTAGGTCAAAAAAAAAGAGTGAGCAATATTGGGAGAGAACTTCTCCTCCTAAGGCAATAGACCAAATTAAAACAATATTTCAGTGGAACGATAAGCCAAAGTATTTTAAGGATTTATGGGTTCCTTATGTGGAGAATGAATTTGATAGGCGTGAGAGAGGAGTATTCTTTGCTAACAATGGCAAGCCTACTTATATTACAGGCTCACACTATATGTATCTTCAGTGGTGTAAGATTGATGTGGGTTATGCAGACTTCCGTGAAGCCAATAGAATTTTATTTATCTACTGGGCTGCTTGTCAGGCTGACAATAGAAGTTACGGAATGAACTATGTTAAGATTAGGCGTTCAGGATTTTCTTTTATGTCTGCTTCAAATGCTGTGGATATAGGAACTATATCAAAGAACGCTAGGATTGGTATCGTATCCAAGACAGGTGCTGATGCTAAGAAGATGTTTACTGACAAGGTTGTACCTATGAATACAAACCTGCCATTCTTCTTCAAGCCCATCATGGATGGTATGGATAAACCTAAAACTGAATTAGCTTACAGGATTCCAGCAGCAAAGATTACTAAAAAAAATATGACCATTGAAGATGATGGTGAATACACACAAGGTTTGGATACCACAATAGATTGGAGGAACACAGACAACAACTCTTATGATGGTGAAAAATTACAGTATTTGGTACACGATGAGAGTGGTAAATATTTAAAGCCTAACGATATAAAAGAATCATGGCGTGTCCAAAAAACTTGTCTTAGGTTAGGTAAAAAGATTATAGGCAAGTGTATGATGGGTTCAACTGTCAACGCACAGAACAAGGGAGGTAAAGAGTTTAAGGATATGTACTTTGATTCTGACCTGACAAAAAGAAATAGTAACGGTCAGACTAAGAGTGGGCTATATAAAATATTCATTCCTATGGAGTTTAACCTAGAGGGGTTCATAGATAGATATGGTATGCCTGTTATCAATACTCCTCCTAAACCAGTGTTGGGAGTTGATAATGAAATGATTGACATAGGTGCTGTTGAGTATTGGGAAGGAGAAGTTGACTCACTTAAAGGAGATGCCTCTGCTCTTAATGAGTTTTACAGACAGTTTCCAAGAACTGAATCTCACGCATTTAGAAATGAGAGCAAGCAGTCTTTATTTAATCTAACTAAAATTAATGAACAGATAGATTATAATGATGGTAACATTGAGTCTCATCATGTTACATCAGGAAACTTCACTTGGAAGGATGGAATAAAAGATACGGAGGTAATATTCTCACCTCAGCAAGGAGGAAGATTTAGGATTAGTTGGACTCCTGAAAAAAGATTAACAAACCTTAGAGAAAAGCGTAATGGTATATACTATCCTGTTAACGAACACTTAGGTGCATTTGGCTGTGATAGTTATGACATATCAGGAACAGTAGGAGGAGGGGGTTCCAAGGGTTCTTTACATGGATTGACTAAGTTTAATATGGACAATGCTCCAAGTAATGAATTCTTTTTAGAGTATATATCTAGACCACAGACTGCTGAGATATTTTTTGAAGATGTTCTTATGGCTTGTGTCTTTTATGGGATGCCTATACTAGCAGAGAACAATAAGCCTCGTCTGTTGTATCACTTTAAGAACAGGGGGTACAGAGGATATAGTATGAATAGACCTGATAAACATTACACAAAGTTATCCAAGTCTGAAAAAGAATTAGGAGGAATACCTAACTCTAGTGAAGATGTAAAGCAAATACACGCAGCCTCAATAGAGGCTTATATAGAGAAATATGTGGGTTATGATTACGAAGGTTTGTTTAGAGACTCAGAAGACATAGGTATGATGCCTTTCAATAGAACTCTAATTGATTGGGCGGAATTTGATATTAATAACAGAACTAAGTTTGATGCTTCCATATCATCAGGGTTAGCTATACTTGCCTGTCAAAAACACCTATATAAAGCTGAAAAGAAAGATTCAAAAATTAGTGTTAACTTTGCACGGTATAATAATACAGGCAACAACAGTCAACGCATAACATAAATATATGAAAGAAGATTCAATGGTAAGTGTTTCTTACACAAGCTTTCCTAGCTCGGCAGTCGGTGACAAAGAGAAGGATACTATAGAGTATGGATTACAGGTAGGTCAAGCCATTCAATACGAATGGTTTAAAAGAGGTGGAGCATCAGACTCTAGATTTTATTCAAGGTATAATGAATTTGATAATCTAAGAAGGTACTCAAGAGGAGAACAAAGTATAGCAAAATATAAAAATGAGATAGCCGTTGATGGTGACTTGTCTTACCTAAATCTAGATTGGACTCCCGTTCCAATCATACCAAAGTTTGTTGATATAGTTGTTAATGGATTAAATGAAAGAGACTTACGACCCGTATGTACTGCTATTGACCCGTTATCACAAGAAAGGAAGAACCAATACCAAGATACCTTAGAAGCTCAAATGGTTTCTAGGGAAGCGTTGTCTTTGATAAAAGAGAAAGGTAATATTAATCCTTTTATGCTAGACGAGGGTGATATGCCTCAGACGGATGAAGAGATGATGTTGCATATGCAGTTAAAATATAAGCCCGCTATTGAGATGGCTGAAGAGGCTGCTATTGAATCTGTTCTTAAGGATAATAAATATGATTTAATTCGTAAGCAGGTTGATTACGATATAGTTACCTTAGGAATGGGAGTTGCGAAACATGAATTTCTTAAGGGAGAAGGTGTTAAAATTTCTTATGTTGACCCTGCTAATGTAGTTCATTCATACACAGAAGACCCACACTTTAGTGATGTATTCTATTGGGGAGAGTTTAAAACAATGCCTTTAACAGAGTTGTTTAAAATTAAACCTGACCTTACGCCTGAGGATATAAAAGACATTTCACAGGCAAGCACAGACTGGTATCAGTATCACGGTATCAATCAGGTAGATGACAGTATATATACAGGAGAAACTTGTTCTTTAATGTATTTTAATTTTAAGACTACCAATAAAGTTGTATACAAGAAAAAAATTCTTGATTCAGGTGCAATGAAAATGATTGAAAAGACTGACGAGTTTAATCCTCCTGAAGAAATGTTAGAGGAGGGAAGGTTTGAGAAGATTGAAAAAACTATTGATGTTTGGTATGAAGGAGTAATGGTAGCGGGAACAGACATTGTTATTAAATGGGAGATGGCTGAAAATATGGTGAGACCTAAATCATCATCCCAACACGCAATGTCTATGTATGTTGCTGTTGCTCCAAGAATATACAAGGGTTCGTTAGAGTCCTTAGTTAGGCGTATGATTCCATTTGCTGATTTAATCCAAATGACTCACCTTAAGTTGCAGCAAGTAATATCAAGGGTAACTCCCGATGGTGTGTACATTGACGCAGATGGTCTTAATGAAATAGACCTAGGGAATGGAGAGGCTTACTCACCTGAGGAGGCACTAAAACTTTACTTTCAAACAGGTTCTGTTATTGGTAGAAGCTACACATCAGAGGGGGAATACAATCATGGTAAAATTCCTATCCAAGAGCTTAGCCATAATAGTGGAGCAAATAAAACTCAGATGCTTATAGGTAACTACAACCATTACCTCAATATGATTAGAACTGTAACAGGTTTAAATGAAGCGAGAGATGGCAGCACTCCCGACCCAAGAGGGTTGGTTGGGTTACAGAAAATGGCTGCATTAAATTCTAATACAGCTACTCGTCACATACTTGACGGAAGTATTTATATGTATCATATGATATCTGAAGCTTCATCTTTAAGAATAGCAGACATCTTAGAGTATGCATCATTTAGAGAAGATTTTGTATCTAAGGTAGGCAAGTATAACTCTTCATTACTAGACCAAATATCAGGTTTATATTTATATGATTTTGGTATATATATTGAGATTGCTCCTGATGAAGAGGCAAAGCAAATGCTAGAGCAGAATATACAAATGGCTTTATCTAAAGGTGATATATACCTAGAGGATGCTATTGATATTAGGGATATAAACAACACCAAACTTGCAAACCAATTACTCAAAGTTAAGCGTAAAGGTAAGCAAGAACGTGATGAGAAGATGCAGATGCAGCAACAAGCTATGCAACAGCAGATGCAGCTACAGCAACAACAAATGTCCTCACAAGTCGCTCAACAAAAAGCTGAGGCTGAAACAAACAGCAAGGTTACCATTGAGCAAGCTAAGAGCCAATTTGAAATAGCTAAACTAAATAAGGAAGCCCAGCTCAAGCTAATGTTAATGGAAAGAGAGTTTAATTATCAGATGACCATACAAGGACAGACTGCACAGCAGTTAAGTGAGAGAGAAAATAAAAGAGAAGATAAGAAGTCTGAACGGATATCACAACAGAATAGCGAACAGTCTGAACTTATAAATCAAAGACAAACTAAAGGTGCTCCCTTAAAGTTTGAGTCTAATGAAGATAGCTTAGATGGATTCCATTTAGGAGAATTTGACCCTAGATAGTAAATGAATAGCAATCAGAAATACAGACTGTCTATATTAATAATAGTCTTTATAGCCCTATTTATAATATTAACTTTTATAAGGGCGGTTATAACAGGAGAACATCTTGACCCTAAAGTAAGAGATACAGTTGCAGGAGTTATGATGGCTATGATAGCAATAGTGAGTATGATTATTGGTGGAAACGAAAAGTAAAGTGGTAAAAATAGAAAAAATAGTAAGTAATTTTATATAGTTTTGTAAACATATACAATTTAATTTAATTTATATATACATGGAATTTAAAAACGTAAAAGTAAAAGATGCAGTACAAGAAGAAAAAAGTAAAGCCGAGCGTGAAGAAGAAGTCCTCAGCTCTACCGAAGGTCATACGGAATTGCAGGAAGAAGAAGTAGGTGTACCTAAAATTGATTTAAGCCAACCTACTGAACCTACCGAGGAGAAAGCTCCCGTAGAAGAAGAAGAAACTAAAGAAGAAGATGTGCCTGAGCTTTCAGAAGAGCAGGTACTTGAGTATATTAAATCTAAACGGGATGGTTTAGAGTTAAATAGCATTGATGAGTTGTTCAATAAAGGGGAGCCTACTCCTCAAGAACTACCTGAAGATGTGCAAGCGTTCTTAGAATATAAGAAGAGTACAGGCAGAGGAGTTGATGATTATGTTAAACTAAACAGAGACTTTGATGCAATGAATGGCGATACTTTGATTAAAGAGTATCTATTATTAACTGAAGAAGGAATAGACGAAGAAGACCTTGACATATATATGCAAGACTTTGACTATGATGAAGACCTTGATGATGATATGGATATTAAGAAAGCAAAACTAGCCAAGAAAAAAGCGATTGTAAAAGCTAAGGAATACTTCAATGAACAAAAGCAAATGTACAAAGAGGCTGCTGTGTCAGAGTCTCAATCAAATGTATCTGCTGAAGACAAGGAGGATTACGAAAGCTATAAGCAATATATAGCAAATGCTAAAACTTCGGAGGAAGCAGCCGAGCGTAGAAGGTCTGCATTTGAGAGTGAGACAGATAGTGTTTTTAACAAAGACTTCAAAGGTTTTGAATTCGGTATTGGAGAGGATACTAGTCTTTCATATCAAGTGAATGACATTGAAAAGGTGAGGGATAGTCAGAAAGATATCCGTAATTTTGTGGGGAAATATATGGATGATGACGGAACCATCATTAACGTGGCTGAATACCACAAGGCTTTAGCAGTAGCAATGAATCCTGATAGGTTCGCTAAGTTTTTTTATGAGCAAGGAGTAGCGAAAGCTACAGAAGATGTGACAAAGAAAATTAAAAATGTAAATATGGACGAGCGAAGAACTCCATCTAAATCCCAATCAGATGGATTCCAAGCCAGAGCCGTAAGCCAATCATCAGGACGAGGATTAAAAATAAAAGCTCCAAGAGGGAGCTAATTAATAACTTTTAAATTTTTGAAGTAATGGCAATAAATGCAACACCAACATATAGTTTACAGCCAAGCAGCAAACAGGTTGCTTTGAGCACAAACTATATAACAAATTTTGATTTCTTAAATCAATATCTTCCAGATGTGTACGAAAAAGAATTCGAGCGTTATGGAAACAGAAGTATATCATCATTCTTAAGAATGGTGTCAGCGGAACTTCCAACTGATTCTGATATGATTAAATGGTCAGAGCAAGGAAGATTACACACCAAGTATGTAGACGTAGGGGCAGCCACAGGAACTGATGGTGATGACAAAGTAACATTTCAAGTTAATGATACTATTAGCGACTACTTAGCTATTCGTAAAGGACAGACCGTAATGGTAACTGCTAACATCGGTGTAGGCTCTAATAAGGGTATCGTTGTTGCTGTAAATACAACAGCAAAAACATTTGATGTGGCTTTCTATGAAGCAGGTGGACTTGCTGTAGCGGGTACAGGTGTAGGTAATGCAGACTTTACAGTATTCATTTATGGTTCTGAGTTTAAAAAAGGAACCGTTGGAATGGAAGGTTCTTTAGAAGCTGAAGATGATATCTTTGACAACAGCCCAATTATCCTTAAAGACAACTACGAAGTTAGTGGTTCTGATATGGCTCAAATCGGTTGGATTGAAGTTACTACTGAGAACGGAGCAAATGGATACCTATGGTATCTAAAGAGTGAGTCAGAAACTCGTCTACGTTTTGATGATTATCTAGAGACTTCTATGATAGAAGCTGTTCCTGCTGAAACAGGTTCAGGTGTAGTTAATGCTACTCACAACCCAACCTTTGGTAACAAAGGTTCTGAAGGTGTATTCTACACTGTAGGTAACAGAGGAAATGTATGGGGTGGAGGAAACCCAAGTACACTTGCTGAGTTTGACACAGTGGTATCTCGTCTTGATAAGCAAGGTGCTATTGAAGAGAATGCATTATTCTTAGACAGAGGATTTAGCTTTGACATTGATGATATGTTAGCAGCTCAATCTTCTAATGCAGCAGGCGGAGTATCTTATGGTCTTTTTGACAACAGTGAGAACATGGCTTTAAACCTAGGGTTCAATGGATTCCGTAGAGGATATGACTTTTATAAAACTGACTGGAAATACCTTAACGACCCTACAATGCGTGGCGGTTTAAAGTTAGGTTCAGGCTCAGGTGCTATTCATGGTTTACTTGTTCCAGCAGGAACTACTTCTGTGTATGACCAAGTAATGGGTAAGAATGCTAAGCGTCCTTTCCTACACGTTAGGTATCGTAAGTCATCTACTGAAGATAGAAAGTATAAAACTTGGATTACAGGTTCAGCAGGTGGTGCAGCTACTAGCGACCTTGATGCAATGCAGGTTAACTTCCTATCAGAGAGAGCTATCTGTACTTTAGGTGCAAACAACTTCTTTTTATTCCAAGAGTAATAAGATGAGTATATTTTTTGGGAGGGGAGAAATCCTCTCCCTATTTTTTAATTTTATATAATTTATTGTAATGAAGAAAAAACAAGAATATGTAGACAGAGCTTATAAGCTCGTAAGGAATGAAGCACCTTTATCATATATGCTTCCATCAAGACATACAAGACGCTCACCTTTACTTTATTTTGATGAAGATTCAGGAACACAAAGAGCAATGAGGTATGCGTCTAACCAACGTTCAGTCTTTGAAGACGAGCAGGATTCAAATGCAATCCTAGAGCCTATCATTTTTGAAGATGGTATGCTGACTGTTGGTAAAGAAAACCAAACACTTCAAAAGTTTCTACACATACATCCATTGTATAATAAAAAATTCGTAGAGATAGATAAAGAGAAAGATGCCTCCGTTGAGGTTGATATAATTAATGCAGAAGCTCAAGCCTTAACAATAGCTACAAGCCTTACCATAGACCAATTGGAAATGCTTACCAGAGGATTGTTCGGCAAAGACCCTAGTGTAATAACTACAGCAGAAATGAAAAGGGATGTATTGGTTTTTGCAAAGACTAATCCTACTGATTTCAATCAAGCAATGGAAGACCCTACAATGAAGTTCAAGTCAGAGATACAAACATTCTTTGACCAAAGAATGATACTGTCTCGTAACAAAGGTAGAGAGGTTTTCTTTAACTTGGAGGGAAACAAAAAGCGTATGCTAACAGTAGAGTTTGGTAGAACAGTTGAAGACGCTTGTGCTGAGTACTTTAAAACAGAAGACGGCAAGGAAGTTTTTAGTATGCTAAACAATCTGTTATAAGTTCATTTTAACTAAAAGCAAAAGGATAGCTCAGAAATGGGTTATCCTTTTTTTGTGTTATCTTTGTACAAAATTATCAAGATATGATTAACTCAGTTAGAAACACAGTGCTGTCAATTCTCAATAAGAATAACTACGGCTATATATCACCTTCTGATTTTAACCTGTTTGCTAAACAAGCACAGTTAGATTTATTTGAGGATTATTTTTATAGTTATAACACACAAATAACAAAAGAGAATGCAAGGCGTAGTCACTCAGATAATGCAGATATTGCAAAAAGCATACTAGAAGTTATAGAGGATTTCAGTGAGGTTACCACATTAAATACAGTGGCGAGCGGTAACGTGTTTTACCTGCCAAGAGAAAATGTAGAAGGTTACAACTACTACCTTGTTAACTCTATTATAAAAAGGGGAATACTTACTAGCGGAACGACAACAAGCTCAGACGCTGCCCAAAATCTACTAATAGATTCAAGTGCAAACTTTACTGCTACCACAGAAGACCAAGTGGCTGTAGGGGATACTGTGATAACATCCACAGGAAGAGTTTTTATAACAGCTATACCCAACTCAACAACATTAGCAACAACAGGTTTGTTGTTTAACGCATCAGGTATCAGCTACTCTGTAAGTAGACCTGTTAATTATAATTCTGTAGATGTAGAAAAGATATCCAGAAGTAAGATTCAAATGTTAATGAATAGCTTATTAACACAGCCATCTGATTCATTTCCTGCTTATGTTATGCAAGCCGATACAGTAGAATTGTTTCCTGTAAGAGTTTACAGCTTCGGGGAAATTGAGGCTAACTGTATACGATATCCAAAAGAGCCTAAATGGACTTATATATCCCTGAGCGGAGGAGAGCCTGTGTTTGACTCATCAGCAGTAGACTACCAAGACTTTGAGCTTCCATCATCAGACGAACCTAATTTGGTTATGAAGATATTACAATATGCAGGTGTGAGTATAAGAGAGGCAGAGGTCGTGGCTTATACAAAATCAGAAGAGGTTTATAACGAACAACAAGAACAACAATCATAAAAGATATGGGTTATATTACAGATAAGAATTACTATGATAATGCTGCTAATCACGGTAGCTATCAGTATGTATCATTGCAAGATATAGTTAACAACTTTATGCTGATGTATACAGGTAATCACTCATTAATAAATAATGAGGAAAGATATAAAATACTATTCCACGCTAAGAGAGCTATTCAGGAATTGAACTATGATGCAGCTAGAGAATTAAAAGTTCTTCAGTTAAATGTTACAGACAACTTAACATTTATACTGCCTCCTGATTATGTAAATTGGGTTAGAATATCCTTATATAAGGATGGTGTATTAAGACCGTTAACACAAAATGTTCAGACAAATTACGCAAAGGCTTACTCACAGGAAGCTGATGGTGATGTAATATTTAATTCAGATGGGAGTGTAGTTCTTATTGATTCAGAGATTAACTCAGATAGATTGGACGGAACTAAAAGAAGTATATACCTGAATCCTAGAAATCCATTTCATGGTATGGAAGGATATGAATTAGATGGGGATTGGTATTTTAAATTCAATATGGGTGCAAGGTTTGGTCTTAATACTGAGACAGCAAATATGAACCCAACATTTCGTATAGATAAAAAGACTGGCGTTATTAACTTCTCTTCTGAAATGTTAGGAGAAAGCTGTATACTTGAGTATATATCAGATGGAATGGAAAACGGAGACAACTCTTCAATAGGTGTAAACAAATTATTTGAACAGTATGTATACGCATACATAGAGGCAGAAATGCTTAACTCAAAACTTGGAGTGCAGGAATATATTGTACATAGAGCTAGAAAAAGAAAGACAGCACTTCTTAGAAATGCTAAGATTAGGATTAGCGATATGCATCCGTCTAAAATAATGCAAGTAATGCGTAACAAAGATAAATGGTTGAAGTAATATGGCAGAATTAAAAAGAACTTTTGTACAGGGCAAAATGAATAAGAAGTTGGATGAGCGTCTTATTCAGGATGGGGAGTATGTTGATGCTTTAAATGTTAGGGTTAACTCTAATGATGGGGGGCAGCAGGGAGTTGCTGAAAACGCTATGGGTAATACTCAGCTAACTGATATAATTTGGAATCAAGTGTCATTAAGTTCAAATGCAAAAGTTATAGGCAGCTATGAGGATGGCTCTAACGAAACTATATATTGGTTTATACACGATGAGATGACACACACCACCAGACCTGTGGGAAAGATTGATATGATTGTGTCTTACAATACTCAAACAAAATCACTCACAAATCACCTTACATCTACTAGGGAAGGCACAAAAAATACCACTACTTTAAATTTTAATACAGAATATCCCATTCACAGTGTGGTAAAAATTGAAGACCTTTTATTATGGACTGACAACTATAACCAACCAAGATTTATTAATGTAAAAAAAGGTTATGCTCCTTATGTCAATTTATATATTGATGGATTTACAGCAGAAGAATTGTTGGTAGTAAAAAAACCACCTATTAATTCTCCAACTACATCAGAAATTTCCATACCTAATTCTGATAACTATATAGAAGATAGGTTTTTATCATTTGCTTATAGATATCGTTATGAAAATGGTGAGTATTCTGCTACATCTCAATTCACTCAGCCGTCTTTTATTCCCAACAACTTTAATTACAATATAGATTCAGGGCTTAATGAAGGAATGATAAACTCTGCGAATGCTGTGGAGATTACTTATAATACAGGAAGTAGTCTTGTTGTTGGAGTTGATTTGCTATTCAAAGAAATGAGTAGTAACACTATAAAGGTAATAGAGAAACTAGATAAAGAAGAGTTAGGGTTATCAGATAATACAGACCTGATTTACACATTTGATAATAGCAAAGTATACACAGTGCTTAGCGACTCGGAAATATTAAGGCTGTATGACAATGTACCTTTAAAGGCTGAGACCCTTACAGTTATGGGAAACAGATTAGTGTACGGAGGATACACAGATGGTTATGACCTAAAAGACAGTAGTGGTTTTGAAACTAAGTTAGAGTACAATACATCTTTAGTAACACAAGATGTTGCATCGTTTAGCGTAACATCTAACCTGTCAAATGGCACATATAATGTGGGTGGGTTTTCTAATGAGGTGATACCTCAGTCAACTGTAAGTATAGACCTGTCGAATAAACCACTTATAAAAGGTGTAGCTATATCGTTAGTTATGGAGGTGTCACATGAACACTGGGAGGGAAGTGTAACTCCTACGGATACAAATACTTTTGTTTCAGCAGGGTTTTCTTTTGTCTTGCCCAAGGACTATACAAGCCTAGCGGAAATGGTGGCATCTTCAGAGTTCTTGGAAGAAATAACCACCAGTATACCCGTATCAAATTCTTGTTTAGGATACTCTATTACTGATTTATTTAACTGCAACTGCCTTCAAACTTTAGATAGCGGAACATATACCAAGCTTGAGTCGGGTAGAGACAATTGGGGGGAATCATTTTCAGTCTCAGCAACAGCAACAGACGAGCTGATAATCCAAGTAAATGCTATGAGGTATGTTGATAATATAACTACTGTAACACAACAAGCCATTGAGTACTTCAGAATAAGTAATGCTGAAGCAACCTATACAGATGTTAGTACCTTAAAAAGTTTACATAGCGACAGGGATTATGAGTTAGGAATTGTTTATATGGATGAATATAATCGCTCGACAACAGCTCTTGTTAGTAATAACAATACCATCCACGTTCCTTGTAATGCCAGTAACAAATCAAATATTGCAAGGGTAGAAATACCTTCGCAACAGGTTGCTCCTAGTTGGGCTGCTCGTTATAAATTTGTAGCAAAACAGAATGAGGAATTTTATGAAACAATATACGGAGGAATATCCTTCTTTGATATAGAGACAGGTTATACATATATACTATTAGACGGTGAAAACTCTAAAAAGGTAGAGACAGGAGATAGACTAAAGGTTAAGGTGGATGCAAACGGAGCTGTAAGCCCTTGCACTTACACTACCGTTTTGGAAAAAGAATCAAAAGCGGCTAACTTTATTACCGTTCCAAGCACTCAAGACCCTACTGAAAATGCCTATGTACCTGCTGGTGTATATATGAAGGTAAGGGCTAACAACTTTGCTGTATCAAAAGATACACTTACTGTGGTAACTTTAGGTAGTGAGGAAGTTTGTGGTGCTTCTCAGAGTAGACCTCAGATAAACTACACCACATCCTTGCAGGACGGTAACGGTGATTGGTATGATTACACTATACCTGAGGGAAGTAGGATAGAATTACGATTTAATTTTGACAGAGAGGGTAAGGGAAAATGTAATGAAGTTAATTATGATTTAACCAAAACTATATTTGCCTCAAGAGATTATGATAATATATTTGATTGGGCTGTAGGGGATAATCTTGATGTCATTGTTCAGACAGGAACAAGCGACCATAGTAATAATATTGACAATGTTTTCTTTACTGAGCTACAAAATACTTTGTGGAATACTGAGTATAACCCTAACACAGGTGTTTATTGGGATTGGTATCCAAACGATAATGGGCAGTGGACTAACTTCTATGGATTTCACAGGAACGCAACCAATGAATTAATGCTAACAGTTTTAGGTACTCATAGTTGTGATTTAACAGGAACAGGTAATAAAGCAAAAAGGTTATGTGCCAATGTTTCTATAACTATCTACAGAAATAACTCAACACTTGTATTTGAAACAGAACCTAGTGATACCAATCCTGATATATGGTATGAGGATTCAGTGTCTTACTCCATAGACTCTAGTGGTAATCATTCAGGTAATGTTCAAAACCAAGACATAAGCATATTTACATCAGCCATTATAGATACAGAGTTTTTCAATTGTTATGCCTTTGGTAATGGAGTAGAATCTTTTAAGGTTAGAGACGCAATTGACGGTAGACAGTTAAGATTAGGCAACAGAGTAACCACCGTATCAGAACAGGATTACAAGCAGGCAGATAGATTCGCTGACTTAACTTATAGCGGTGTATATAATGATGAGTCAAACTTAAACAGACTCAATGTGTTTAATATGGGATTGTTAAACTTCAAGTCTTTAGAAGATTCCTTTGGAAGGATTATGAAGATTGTAGGAAGACAAACAGATATACTTGTGCTGCAAGAGGATAAAATATCCTATGTACTAGCAGGTAAAAATTTATTATCAGATGCAGCCGCAGGTGGAACAATAGCCTCTATACCTGAGGTGTTTGGAACGCAGCTAGCAAGACTAGAGGAGTATGGTATAAGTAATCACCCTGAAAGCTTTGCAACATATGGAGCTAGTAAGTTTTTTACAGACGCAAAGAGAGGGGCGGTACTCAGCTTGGTAGGTGGAGCATACTCTAATGAAGTATTAACAGTTATATCTAACGAAGGTATGGATGGATACTTTAAGGATATGATGTCGGATTATTTCAACACAGAAAAGGTAGGCGGTTATGATATGTTTAACGACCAATACATACTTTCAACTAACAGTCAAGAGAAGCCTGTTATAGAATCTTGTGTAGATTGTGGTGTGTATAAAACGTTTACAGTTACCGCAGGAACTCCTGTGAATCTGTGTGTTGACTTGGGAGACCTTGTTGGTAACGCACGGGTTAATTGGGATTTAATTAGCACTGAGGGTAGCGTAACTATAGATACGACATATAATAGTATTACAACCAGCCGTACAGCAAGCACACCAGCAGGACGAGGTTATACTTTTGATAAAAATATTGTATCAGTATCAACTGTAGATGTTGAGCTAACCACAACAACAGGAACTGCTATAGTGGGAGTGATGATAGACTGTCCTTTGGCTGAGGAAATTACGGTTGTAAATGTAGTGGTGTCCAACGGTAATTATGTTGGAGAGACTATACATGCTAACTACAGATGGACTGATGGGAGCTTTGTTTCCCCATTGCATTCCAACTTTGTAACAATGGCTTCAAGCCCAACATCACCCGTGGTCTCTTTTTACAACTCTTTTACAGGGAACCAAGGAGGCGGATATATTCCTGCGGATGGTGCAACAGTTTCTATTATTGCAGACCAACAAGATGGAGATACATTTACGTTCCGTCATAATATGCACAAGTTTAGGTATATGAGAACCAATACTGCGTATGGTAATAACGACACAGATATAACATCACTACTAACCAGCTCTACACAAGCTTCTCCAATAGAGAATGTTAGTGGAACTGATAGATACTATGCTGACTTTACTATGCCCACCACAGGTTCACACCTGTATTTTGTGTGGGATTTAAGAGAGTCAGTACCTAATTATTTGTGTTATGATTCTACGCTGCCTGAAGACGCTTGTTGTGATTGCCAAACTATATCACAGAACTTAACTTGTGAGAGCTTTTATTTTGGACAGGTTAGATGGGAGGACAGTGACACAGAAGAAAAATTCATTACTGAATATGTAGGGTTTAAGATACCTATTCAAACAGGAATTACTTCTGACAGATACTATGCTAGTTTTGACCAATACCTTCCTCTTTCCAATCAAGATAATAGGGATGACAACATAGCTGAAGGAATAGACTTAGATACCTTTGCAGAGTTATATCCATCGACTGTAGACTTAGGTGATGGAAGATGGACAGTTTACGGAACTAGTCCAGACAATCTGAACACCCAAATACAATCTCACTTAGTAAGTGCTTATAACGAGGTTGATGCTGATGTTAAAACTAGGACTGAGAACGAAAGGAATGATTTAATTAATGATTATACATTTATATTATAATGGCAGCAACAAAATATTATTTAGATGGAAATACTTTAGCAGATGCTTTATCGGTTTTCACCGATGCAGCTCTGACCACTAAAGCGACTGATGGATATTACTCTTCAGGCACAATATCCAGAAGGCAGGTAAGTGGGTACTTACAACCTGCTGTACCTTGTCCTGATTGCGGTGACCCTTGTGATGTTGAGTACTCAGCAACAGGTGGTTTAAATGTTGTATACAGAAATGAAATTATGATGGGCAATACAACAGGTGCTATTGTTATTAAGTTTGATGTAGGATTAGTAGCAGATGGGTTTAGGGCTATATACGAGGGGGTTACTTACACGGCACTGTCTGCTAAGTATGACGGATATCACAACACATCCAACTCAGGGAACTTTGTTTTAGTTGGTGATGATTCTTATGCTCACCCAACTGTTCCGTCTCACTCTCCTGTATCATATGATATATACACATGGAACGGAAGTGCTTGGGTGGATTCAGGCAGTAACTTAAGTTACTCATTTCAAACAGGAGACGAGTCTTATAGTTCTAGTGTTACAGTACCTTCGCTAGCCTATTACTGTATTGTACCTAAACCTACCTCAACTGATAGCCAATTAACAATTGAGGTTATTAACAGTGCCTCTTCCAATTGGAGTATGGAATTAGGATGTCCTCAAGCATTAGATATGATGGTTACAACAGGCATTCAGTCAACCTCAAACTTAGCCTGCCTTTCTTCTGTATACTATGAAAACTTTTATGTGGCATATGTAAACGGTAAAGCACCTTTGGATTTAGGGTTATATGACTGGGTGTTCACTGATGCTAATGGAGTAACTGCTGTTAGTAATGGGTGGTTTGGTCAGCAAGGAGACCAAAATGCTTATAGGGTGGCGAATGGGGTTATAGTAGAAATAATTGATTGTGAAGCTCCTTAATATATAGATATGGCAAATAACAAAACATTAGCATATAGTCAAGAGAACAAAGGATGGACTTCTTTTTTCTCTTATGTGCCTGACAGAATGTTAGGTATGAATGGTAGGTTTTACTCTTTTAAAGGTGGAAACATTTGGGAGCATGACAAGAATTCTACTTATAATAATTTTTATGGTACTCAATATAACTCTACTATTGATACAGTTATAAATCAAAATCCTTTTGAGCAAAAATTATTTAAGACTTTATCTTTGGAGTCTGACACGGCTTGGAGTATTGGGGTTACTTCTGACACAGACAATGTAGGAACTATAGACGCAGCTTGGTTTAAAAAGAAAGAGAATACTTGGTATGCATTCATAAGGAATGTAAACACAAACAGTTATGATGTAAGAAGTGTACAAGGATTGGGTGTGCCAAGCTCTATAGATAAGGTTGGATTCTTTGAAACCTGTAATCTTAACAGTGTTGATACTATTATAAGTATTGGAGACACAGTTCTTTACGCAGAATCTCCTTCGTATGTACCTGTATCAGCAGGAACTATTACAGCTAAGACTGATACTAGCGTTACTGTTCAAACAAGCCATATTTCAGACCAACAGATAAAAAATGGAGCTATGGTTCTTGTAGCCAAAAACGTAGAGGCTGAGTCTCAGGGAGTGTTGGGTCACTATATAAACGTGGCTTTAGAAAACTCCTCAACAACAAGGACTGAACTTTTTGCTATAGAATCTAATGTTATGAAAAGTAATCCATAATATTTTTGTATCTTTGTTGTGTGAAATTTATAAAGAATATTATAAAGAAATATAAATCCTCTTTAATAAGGGAGCAGGCTGAGATAATACTCAGTACCGTTCATAAGGATAGAGGTATGTTGTATGAAGATATAAATGAATTCAGATTACAACTAGAAGACATAGAGGGGATGGCTGTTAATGGCACAAAGGAACATGAGGAATTGTTCCCTACTAAGCACGACTTAAAAGATGGTTTGTATACAAGAGAGGTGTCTATGCCTCAAGGGTCTTTCGTTGTTAGCTATATCCATAAACAAAACCATCCTTCTTTTTTTTTAAAAGGAGAAATGTCTATATTAACAGATACAGGAGAGGTAGAAAGAATTAAAGCACCAATGAAAGTAATGACTGAACTCGGAACACAGAGAGTGGCTTATATGCATTCAGATGTTACTTGGGTATGCGTATACAAAACAGATGCAAAAACAATAGAGGAGGCAGAGAAAGAGGTTTATACAACAGACTTTAGAAAATTGCCATCTTCAATAATAAAAAAACAATTATGGCAGGAATAGTAGTAGGTGGTGTAGCAGTTGCGGCTATAGGAGCGGCAACAAGTTATGCTCTAGCACAAAAACAAAAAAGATTGAAAAGGCAGGCTAATAAAGCTGCTGAAAATGCAATGGAAGAAGCTAAGTCAAAGTTAGATGTTAATGTATATGAAGCCCTCTCTATTAAGAAAGAGCCATACGAATTAGCAAGGGAAGCTTCTCTTGCTCAAGGTAAGATGGCTTTACAAGCAGCACAGGAGGGTGATGTAAGAGGTGCGGCAGCTACAGCAGGTAGAGTGCAGATGGCTCAAAACAAGCAGCAGCAGCAAATACAATCGGCAATGGGTCAAGAAGCTTTAGGCTTAGAAAAAACAGTAGCCTCGGAGGAAGCTAGGCTTATGTCTGAAAAATCTAAAATAGATTTACAAGAAGCCGAAGGTGCTCAAGTTGCGGCAGCAGAAGCAGCTAAAGCTCAAGCAGCATATGAGTCTCAAGCAATGGAAAGTGGTATGCAAGCACTAGGAGGAGCCGTAGCCATAGGTTCAGGATTTGTTAATAAGGGGAAAATTGGTAAAATGGATTGGGATAAAACTTTTAAGGCATATGACGCAATAAATAACAATTTCTTGATTCAACAAAAAGAAGACGAATAAATGGCTACATACTATAAATACAAAGAAAGAGAAGGCAAAGACTTAGCCGATATAGGTGGTGCTATATCCAAATTAGGTAGAGGTATCACAGACGCTGGAATAGGCTGGGAAAAGTACAAGCAAGAACTTGAAGGAAAAGCAGATAAAGCTACAAAGACAGCCGAGGATTATGGTAAAGGTATGACTTCATCCAACCATATCAATAATCTTAATCATAAAATTTCAGACCATATTGTGGAGTCTAACGGAGAAGCTTTAAGAAGATTTCAAGCTGGTGAAATAACATCTTCTAAGTTTAATAGAATCATTGATAACAATACTTCTGGTGTTGAGGGATACTTTGGAATGGGTGAGGGTGCTCAAACGCATATTAGTAATGTAACTCAAAGAGGTGCTGAAGGAGCTAATCCTATAGAGCAAGCTATTTTAGGGTGGCAACTTGATAATGCTAATCCTGAGAATTTGGAAGTTCGGTCTCACGATGATGGTGGGTTTTACTTAGTGAACACGGTAACAAATGATAAAATAGTTCCTGAGTATATAATGAAAATGAATAGCATAGAATATGATGGGTATAACTATAAGTCAGGAGTTACAACAATAAAAAATGGTATAGGCAGCACAGTTAAATATATTAGAGAAAATTACGGGAGTCAAGAATATCTATTTAAAAAGACAGATAAAAAGGCGATTCAAGATTTTCAAAAAGCCTTTGATTCTTTAGTTACAGCAGAAATAGGAACCAATGGTTTAAATGGCGTGGATATACTTATAAATTATATAGGCACAACAGAGGAGGGTATAGCTTATGAATTAACAACTGACCGTGAAAAAACAGGAAGTCAGTATATTTATTGGAACCCTGAGAATGTGATAGAGGAAGGAGTTAAGCTGTCAGAGGAACATAAGGAAGCTATATCCAATCATTTCAAAGAAGTTCTAGAGCTTTCGGAGACGTCCCAAAAAGAATATAAAAAAACGATACCTAAAGATATAGAAGAAAAACTATCTCGAGGAGAGGTAAAAGCAATAGACATGGTATCTAATCTAGACATTTTATGGTCTGGAGATAATCAAAGTGTTACGTCAGCAGCTACATACTTAGCAAACATAAAGGATGGTAAAGCTAAATTTATAAAGAGAACTAAAGAGGGTGTTTATGTTGTACCAAGCGATGGCTCTCCTGCTGTAACTATAGCATTTAAGGATGGAAGTGGTCAGTTAAAAACTAAGGAAAACTTCTTAATGGAATTGGCAAATCTTATTACTAACAGTTCTGATTTTAATCAAGTATTGGCTAAAAACATGAGTGATAAAGAATTTAATACAACAAGCTATGGCTATTCTCCTCATGAATACAACTATACCCTAACTAAAGATGAATCTACAAAGAGAACCTTTGATGCTAACTGGAAGGATGCCTTGATTAAAGAGGGTGAAGATTATGAAAATATAAAAAATAATATTACAACATTGATTCGCAGCTTAGAAATTAAAGGGCTGACCGTAGACCAACAGTATGGTGTAAGTGTGAAAGAAGAAGGTGATATCCTATGGAGTTTAGGTACGGGTAAATACAATATAGAGAATAAAAAGAAAGCCCTAATGTCTGCCTTAAAATCTTTTATACCATATGATGAGAATAAATATGTTGAAGTAATGAGCTATGATACATCAGGAGCAGTAGGAGAAAAAGAAATAGACCTGAATGCAGAGCGTCAGTAAAAAAAAATAAATATAACAGCACGAAAGGATGGACAAAAGGTATAGAGATAAATTATATAATTACTTGGGCGAGTCAGTGTTAGGTAAGAAAGAGAGCTTTGATAAGCTTATAGCCACAAGTCAAGAGTATAGAGATAAAATTTATAATCACTTGGGCGAGTCAGTGTTAGGTAAACAGGAGGCTTTTAATTATCTACTAAAACAAGACGAGGTTAGTGAGTTGGGTGAGCTTTATAGGGAGTATGGAAAGTCTACTCCTCTTTATGATATTGACCCATTAATTCAAAAGCTTGATAAAGTTAATAAACGTTCCCTAGAAATAGATGAAAATAGGCTAAATGAAGCTCTATATAACACGGACTACCTTTTGGATTTATCTAAGTATGCCGAACAAAAAGGAGAGATAGTTGAATTAACAGAGTCTGAAAGAAAAGGTGGTGTGTATGAGATAAAGGATGTAATGGAATACACACCTGATGGTGCTATGTCTGTTCCAAAACAAGTATACAGAGACTATACTCCTGAAGAGATAAAAACAATTCAATATCAGAAATTCTCTCCTGAGACAGTTAGTGAGTGGGAGGAGATGCAGAGAGGCAATATCTCTTTAGCTATGCAAGACCGTCAGAAAGATATTGCTATAGAAAAAGTTATGGGGGAATTACCTGAAGAGGTAAGAAAGAAAGTAAAAAAAATTTTACAAGAAAGATTTACCCTTACGAATCAAAAAGCAGAAAGTGGAACATTAGAACTTGCGGCATTTTTACAGTGGTATACAGATTCAGTAGACAGCATGACTACATCTATGCTTAAAAGCATACCTGATGATTTGGACATACAAGAAGGTCAGATGTTTGAAGTTGCTACATTAAGTAAAGACGATGGATTTCCTGTTGTGCAGATTAAAATAAATAACCCTACACCATATCAAGAGACGGTAACCAGAGCAATAAATCAAGAGTTACTAAAGCTTCAGCAAGAAGGAGAGAAGCTTTATAAATTAAAGACACAAGAAATTAGGGATGCTTTAGGAAAATCCCAAGAGCTTGGTGATTATTTAGGAGCTGCACAAAAAGATTACAATTTATTGAATACTTTAGGTAAGGACTTTATGTTCACAACAGTAGGGTTAGCTGAAGATGTATCAATTGCCTTGAATTCCCTTAATAAAGGATTAGGCTTTGGAGACCCTAAACAAAGAGACGCAAACATAAACGAGATATTAGAGCATAAGAAGGAAAGGGTAGAAGAGTATTATGCTACAACTCCAATTAAGGAAACATATAAGGAGGCTTTTGCTGATGACGGTAACGCTTGGGAGTTTGCCACTAGAGAGTTTACAACACAGCTACCTTACACATTAATGGCTATAGGTATTGGAGCATCAGGAGGAACCTTAGGGTTACCTGTGGCTACAACTACAGCAGGAATATTTGGAGTATCGTCTTATGGTGCTACATATGCAGACCTGAAAGAAAGACAAGGAGCATTAGGTGATATAGATGATGCATTGTTAGAGTTGGAGGAAAATAAGAATATATTACCTGAATCAGAGTACAACCAACAGAAGTATCAACTTGAAAGACAGAGAAAAATATCAGACATATCTGAGGAAGACCTCATAAGAGCTGCCGTTGCTGCTGGTTTTGTGGAAGGAAGTATAACAAGATTTGTTGGTACAGTTCCTAACTCAATGAAAATACTTAAGGACTTATCTAAAGTCAAGCCTAACAAGTTTGTTTATGGTGTTCTTAACGGAAACAAATCAGGATGGAAACCTGTATTAGAATTAGGTAAACGTACAACTTCAGAGATTGTAGAGGAGACTTCAATAGAGTCATTATATCAACTTTCTAATGGTCTTATTTTGGGTGACGATGTAGACTTCTCCCAGTTAGATGATGTTGCTGTGACATCAATTATTTCCTCAGCAGGTTCCTCAGCTCCTTCCATAGCTTACTCTAAGATTATGGAGGATGTAGGTATAAAAAAGTACAAGAACCAACTCAAAAAAGCGTTCGATATAATAGATGGGTACAAGAGTATGCTTAACGCTCCATTGAGCGACACTCAAAGGTCAGCGGTACACAATAAGATTAATAACTTGGTAGAGAAAATAAGCGGTCTTGTTAAGAACGCAGAGGCGGATGTTGTTTTGCTAGGAGGAAAAAAAGTTGGTGACCTTTTAACATACGACAACCTCATGTCAAAATTACTGAAACAGGCAGGTGTTGAGAGAACTGATAGTCCTAAGCAAATTGATATAAAACTAAAAAAGCATAGAGCAACTTTAAGCAAACAAGAAGCTGCTGAGTTTCAGGAGTCTATAAATGTTTTATCTGATGCTAAGGCAGAGATAATGAACTCTATAGACTACACAAACGCTGTTGATGAAGTCTTTGGAGACAAAGGTGCTGAGGTTAAGGAAAGTCTTGATACTGAAGGTAAGACAGACCAAGAAGTTTATACTGAGGTATACGAAATCCTTCGGAACGAAATCAATGAAGGTGCTGAGATTGAGCAAGCTACATTTGAGACTGACACAAAAGAAGACAAAGACGGTGATGTTCTTATAGCAGGTGTAAGAGTTAAGATGCCTACAGAAAAACAAAAAGCTGAGAGAAAGTCAGCTAGAACAAAACCAAAATATGTAGAGGATTCTGTTGCTGAATTAAAAGAAGAAGATATTGAGCAGTTAAAGGAAGAGTTAGATGGAGAGTTTGGTATATTGACTGGTGAGAATCCTGAGGCTCAGCCATTAACAGAAGAGGAGAATGCATCGCTTAATAAAAAAGCTTGGGTTTGGTTAAAGCAAAAAGGATATACACCTCGGAGGCTTACGGGTAAGTATGGAACAGCAGAGAACTCTTATTTTGTTCCTAACCTATCATTGGAGCATGCTGTTGAGTTTGCTAAAACATTTAACCAAGAGTCAGTTGCTCATTCAGAGGGTTTAGTATTTCAAGATGGAACAGCACAACTAAGAATTAAAGGTGATGATAACTTTACATTCAAGAATAAGCTCAATAAAAAGACTGACAATGTTTCTGTTGTAAAAACAAAAGATGGTGCGAAAACTTTCGAGGTAGGGTATGATTGGTCAGGTCAACCAAGGACTCAGCTCATTGAGGTGGTAGCAGAAGAAGCTAAAGCAGAAGAGGCTCAGGAGAGTCCTAACATTGTAGAGGAGGATACTAGCCAAAAAAGCATTGGTATAAAAGAGGTTACTAAGCAGGTAAAAAAATATAAAAAAGCTCTTAAGAAAAGCTTTCCTAATGTAAAATTTGTTATACACGACAGCACTGAGGATTTTAGTAACGATGAAAGGATGGGTGGAACTAAGGCTCAAAGACAAACAGGTGCAGGTGCTTATAGTAAAGGCGTTATATATATTAATAGTGAGAAGGCTAACCCTAGAACTGTAGCACATGAAGTGCTTCATGCTGTATTAGATAGTGGTGACCTTAGTAATAAGGAAATAATTGAACTTACAAGCAGAATGCTTGACTCTATTATAGGTAAGGTTGATGGAGATATTAAAATAAAACTAGAAAAATTTGCTAAGAATTATAAAAAGTCTAGCCAGAAAGAGGAAATGCTGGCAGAATTAGCAGGCATACTTGCTCAGAATTATGATAGTATGTCACTGAGCGTTAAAGAGCTGATAATGAAGTGGCTTAATAGAATCTTAAACAAGTTAAGAGTAAAAGGTGTTAGTGTATCCACAGCAGGTGAAACAAAAACTTTGTTAAATGCCATTGCTAAAGGTAGAGATATAAAGCAATCTCCATTGGTTACTGAGACTTCAGCAACTCCCCAACTCCCTAAAGCCCGTCAGCAGAAGGACGCAGTTGAGATTTCTGAAGATGAGACAAAATTACAGATAGAAGATGTTACTAACCTAAACGTAACTGGTGAAGAAAAGTATGACTTCAAAGGAAAGAAAGAAGATGCTATACCTTCTGTTGCCGACAAGAAAAAAATAGGAGGAGATACAAAGCACACAGAACTTGGTAATGGTAGTATTCAAGACCAATTGAATAATGCAAAGAGTCAAGTTAATTCTCATATTCTAGGTATGGCTACAAGTATAGCAAAAGGAATATATACATGGAACAAAGGTGTAACTTATAAGGATTCTGAAGAAAAGCACGGCATCACAGCTAAAGAAGCTGAGGCTAAGGATAAAAATAACATTGATAGAGCAATTAAAAAAGTTATATTTTCATCCAAGTTTTCTCTACCCTTTTCAATGATGGGAGAAGCCAAGGAATTATCACGCCTTAGAGATAATCATAAGGAGCTTTTTAAGGAAAGTGGAATGGATAAAAAGTCTGATTGGACTGAAAAGTTTATGGTTCCTTTAGCTAAAAAAGTGATGGATGGTTTTAAAGAAATGGCTAAGGCTAATATAAGAAGTATATATAATACCTTAGACTCTGAATTTATAGAGAATTCAAAGAAGTGGTATAATGGTGCTCATAGAATTGCTAGAAACCTTCAGGATACATATGTAAAACCTGATGGTAGCAAACTCAGTACACCTCAAGTAGCTGGTATACTTGCAGTACTATCCCCACAAAATGATTGGTTCAACAATATATCAGGAGCCGAGAGAGTCTTGGATGTTCTTACTAATCAAAATGATAAGCCTCTTACACAGGAAGAGTGGCAAAAGGTAAAGAACTATGTTGGTCGTAATGACAGCAAAAGCACTTTCCTTAAATCTATTGATGCAGCAAAAGAATTTATTGGAATGACAATAGACGAGTTGCTTGCACCTCAAGGTAAAGGTGAGGCTGATAATGATTACATAAACAGACTACAGCAGGTAGCTACTGTTGTTAGAATAAAAGACCAAGCGAACAATAGTTCTGGGGTAGCTCAGACAGACCCTAATGGCAAGATACTTAAGGATGAGAAAGGTAATATTGTGCTTAACAGCACACCCATTACTTGGAATTCAAACAGCGAGATAGCTAAGGCTATTAGTCTATACTTAGATGGCAGTAGAGAGAATGTCTCAGTGCAAATAGGTTACGGGAATAAGGTTAGAAACTTTATAAATAACATTCTACACCCTGACCATGAGAACGATTACATAACAGCAGATACTCACGCAGCTTCCGTAGCTTTAAACCTGCCTGCTTCTGTAAATGATGCAGGTGGCATCAAGTTATTTGACCAAGGTAAATCTGCTATGTATGATGTTATAAAAGAAGCATACCAAGAAGTAGCAGCAGAGGTTGGGTTAAGTGCGAGAGAGTTACAATCAATTACTTGGGAAGCTCAGAGAGCCTTTGGAGTTAACAATGCTCAAAGAACAAATGATGAGAAAAAATACTTCTTTGATTTATCTGAGGCTTTGGTAAAAGAGATAGAAGAAGGAAACATAACACAAGAAGAAAGGTCATTAATAATTTCATCAATACAATACTTTAGAAATGAGGAAGAAACAAGAAAACGATTCCCAAAATGGGCGACAGATAGTGGACTTAGAATCATTAAAAGCAGCGGAGATATTCGCAAACTCCTTGGGAGAAGAGCTAACACAATCCTTAGCGATGAGCTATCTGCATGGAGACAAGATGGCGGACGAGGACTTAGAGAAGCCGCTCCCCCACTGGTACTACGGTCTGAAAGGATAGCAGAGTGGGCTAACGAAGAGAAAAATAATTTTAGTTGGAGACCTGACGAGGAGAGTGATACTAAGTTTCAGAGAGCTGATAAAGAAGAGGCAACCGAATTAGCTATCGCTGAGTTAAAAAATAATATAGAAGCAGAGGAACAGAAAAAAACAAAAGTACTAAATACATTTAAGGATAACTCTACAAATATTAAGAAGAAGATAGAGAATGCTAAAACTAAGGAGAGTTTAGATAAACATAAAAAAAGTTTAGCTAGGACAACCAATGTAAAAAATAACTCTATTAAAGCTAGTAATAAAAAGATTGCATTGTGGCGAGGGGATATGCAATTACTAAAAAAAGCTATCAAAGATACATCTACTAAAGGGTCTAAAGCAGAACCTATTATGGTAGAAAGCACAGATAAGGTTTATCTTGACAAGAAGAAAAAGATTCAAGATAAGATAGATGAAGTTGATGGTAAATTAAAAGCCTTAAAGAAAAACCATAATAATGAGATTAAGGAGTTAGAAGGTTGGGTGAATATATATTCTACTGATAAGTACAATGAAGAGAAGAAAAATATAAATGAAAATTATTGGAGAGCATCAGCAAGTTTTAATGTAGATAATGAAAAAAACAAAAAAGATTTAAGCAAGCTAAGAGAAAAAAATCTTGCACCTAAGAAGGTTGCACCTAAGAAGGTTGCACCTACTAAGAAGGTTACACCTACTAAGAAGACTGCTCCTAAGAAGAAGACTACTGATGCCCAAAGTGCTCAATATGCTCAGCTAATTAAGGATACCCCCGACAGTGTGGTTGAGCTGTATGAGAAGTGGTTGAAGAGTATTAGGTCCCCTATAATTGAAGCCATTGAGAATAAGGAGCCATCTCAAAGAACTCCCTCTGAAAGGGCTAAACTTGGCGTGGTAACTCGTAGAATGAAGAAAGCTTTAGCCGCAGCAAAGGCAGCAGGCATAGATGAAATCACTCAAGTAACGTTGCAGCAGGCTGTTGCCGAGCGGATGGAAAACCAAAAGACTGCTCCTAAGAAGGTTGCACCTACTAAGAAGGTTACACCTACTAAGAAGGTTACACCTAAGAAGGTTGCACCTACTAAGAAGGTTGCACCTACTAAGAAGGTTACTGAAAAGTATGCCCAGAAACTAAACGAGGCTTTACTTAATGGTAACAAGGAGCAAAAATCAAGAGCACAGGAGCTACTAGAAAAGTGGAATAAAAGAAAAAATCTTACAGATAAACAAGTAAATAACCTTAAGGCTACCATAACTAGATTTGTTAACGGTATCAAGAGTCAATTACAAACTGCTGTTGATAAGGGTACAGTTGATAGTCAGGTAGCAACTGAAGAGTATACTTCATTGATAGAGCAGATAAAGTTATCAGCATCTCAGGCTAGAAACACCTTGAAAGAAAGAACTAGAATAGCTAAAGAAATAATTAAAACTATAAAAGAATTAAGAACAATAGGCAAGCTCACACAGTATCAAGCACTTGTTCTGTCTGAAAAAGCTATGAAACTTAATGTGTTTAGTTCTAAGCAAGTAGAGAATTTCACAGAGTTTACTCAAAAAATATTTGAGAAGGCTGAATTAGCTGAGAGAATGGTACGCAGTGATAAGATACGCAAGAAAGCTAAGCAGAATATAAGAAAGAAAGTGGGTGCTATAAATGCAACATTTGATTTACTTGACTCTGTGTTTAGTATTAGAGCTAAGCTTATACCCGCTTCTGTTCTAGAAGATTATGTATCTTTAGTAAATCAATTCGGTTCATCTAAAGCTGTACTTACTCCTGAACAGAAGGATATTATTGTAGCTAAAGCAGAAAAAATATTAGAAGAAGTTAGTAATGTATATGAAAAAATCCCACTGTACAACAGTCTTATAATGTCATCGCCTAACCTAGCTTTGGGTGAAGACGGTATCAAGGTGGACTTTGCTAAGACCATTGCTAGAATGGTTAAAGAAGGTGAGTTAGATGAAGAAACCGCTAACATTATAAGGCAATATAAAAGCCTTATTCTTCCTTCACTAAAGAGTGAACCTAAAACTGAGGAAGAAATACAAGAGAGAAAAGAGGAGCTTGAGAAAGAAATAAAAACCTTGCTTAAAGACTTTAAGGTAGAAGAAACAACAGAGAATGAGTATGACAATGAGCGGGCAGATTACTTATTAGAGCTATTAAAGAAGGTGGAGCTACAGAAAATGCCTTTAAGTATGCTAGAAAATATACCTGATTTACTAGACCAAATAAAAAATGGGTACTTTTCTGCATACGGAAACAACGTAGCCATTGAGGCTGAATCTTTACCAGCGTCAGAGATATTATATGACAAGACAGAAGGAGGCATAAAGCTTATGGTGGAAAAAGCTACAGCTAAAATTAGGTCGTATATTTTTGGGAATAAAACCAAAGAGCTTAGTGCTATAACTAATAATCCTCTTCACTCTATAGATGCTGTGTTTGGTAACCATGAAGACCATGCTATATATAATGAGATATTTGGCAAGGCTGGTGTAAGTATGTCAAAGTTTGGAGCAGAGGTAGATAAGTTGGCTGAAAAGATATTGTATATTGACAATAAAATTGACAATAAATTCATAGGAAATCCTAATAAAATAGCTGAGTTCAAGTGGAGGGTAATGACCTATCTACTTCAGCGTGAGAGGGATTCAAATCCTAGTAAAGAGAGTACAACATTCTCAGGTAAACAAGCTCTTGAAGCTCAGATAGATGGTATAAAGAAGAGAGAGGTATCATACTATGATAAGAAAGACCAAGTAATATTTGAGAAAATTCTTAGTGATAAAAGTATCCAAGATGAAAATGGTGAAATATCAGCAGAGAAATTATTTAATTCGCTTGACCCTCTTCAAAAAGAAATGATTAAGGTTGTTGACAAAACTAATGAAGTGGTATATGAGAAAGCTTTACATGCAGGAGCAACCATAGGAGGTAGCAGACCTACAATGTATAACAATTATATACGTCACGATACTGTGTATGCTAATGAAAAGCAAGCTAACCAAGCTGTATCAAAAATATTTAACAGGTTTAAATCAGCATCAATAAAGGCAGGCACATTACAAGAAAGAACAGAGGGTGTTAAAAATATAAACTTTGACCCATTAGCCGCTACATTAAATGGAGCAAGAGAAACGCTACTTGATTTTCATATGACAAATCCTGTGAAAACAATTCAGAGAACCATAAATAAAGCTATATACAAAGCATCCAATGAACCAGAAATAAACGAAGAACATTTAGAATCGCTAATAGCTGTTAGAGATGCTTTTAATGAGGCATTAAAAATAGCTTTCGATTCTAATATGGCTCATAAAAAAAATAGTGTATTGGCTAGAATGGAAGGTATAGGATATAAAGCTTTACTTGCGTCCATACCTAGAGCAGGTGCTGAATTTTCTTCTAACTTAGGGTATGTACTGATAGCACAGCCTAAAGGATATGGTGTAGGTATAAGTAAATACGCTAACCTTTCAATGAGAGCAGACAGTAGGGATATTATGAGTAATTCACTGTCTGAAGCCACTAACAAAGCATTTGGTAGAAAAGCTTTAGGTAAATTCATGGAGTCAACTATGTTTGATACAAAGCAGTCTGTAAAAAAAGCTAAAGCAAAAGGAGTTGCAGGTAGGGTAACCTCTGTTGTAGGAAAATATTTAAACTATCCTCTAAAAGGTATAGACTACCTTCACACAGGTCTGATATCAACACCTGATATGATGGTATCTAGACCTCTTTGGTTTGGAACAATGGCTATTGAGTTTAAGAAAGAGAGTGGTCAAGACATTAACTTTGATGCTATCAGAGAAAATGACAAGGCTTACTTGAAAGAACATAAAGCAGCTATTAAAAAAGCTAGACTTAAGGCTGATAAAGAAGTAACAATGGCAGCCACCTCTGTTAATATATTTAATGGTGTACTTAGTGGGAAGATAAACCCTGATGACAATACTGCTACCGTTCTTTGGAAAAAGATAAACGGATTTATGCAGACCTTTATGATATATGAATATACCACATTTAGAGATGGTATCCTAGGGTTAGTGTATGGAGGGAAAATAAGTAGACGTAAAGGCTTAGCCTTAATAGCAGCAGCCACACTAAGGATGTCTAGTTATATGGTAATGTATTCTTTACTTAGGGAAATGTTTGATGTCATGCTAGGCAGTATGCTATTTGATGACTTTGAAGAAGAGGAAATAGACTACACGGCTTTGATGAAGCGACAGTTGACGGGTTCAATAGCCACACTATTATTGCAACGTAATCTAGGAGCAATAGGACGTATGCCTATAGCTTGGGGAGTTGAAGCCATGAATAAAGAACATGGAGGTTTTTTAAGGTCTTATCCTGACCAAGACTATGATTCATTTGAGCATTCTATACTGTTCTCTCCTGTATCGTTTCAAGATTTAACAGAGGGTAACATTTCTAAAACTTTAATTCAAGGGTTTTCAGGTGCGATGTCTCCTTACATTAAAGGAGGAATCAGAGCAGGAACCTTGGCTCAAAGAGCCACATCAAGTAACCGATGGGATACTCGACAGAAAAATATTAAGGAATTAAAAGTAAGAGGAACAGTAGATGCTTTAGGTTTAATTGGTATACTACCTTTATATAAAGATATAAGAAGAGTTACCTTAAGGCAATTATATAAAGATTATAACAAGAAAAAGAAGTAAGCTTTATACTTTCTTGTACTTCAAGTTAGTTTGTTTATAAAAATAACAGGCAGGTTCACCATAATTTTTGTGACCTGCCCACTTTATGGAGCCTTCAATTTGATTGAGCCTCCCATATATTATACCATCTGAACAGCTCCATATAATTACGACTGTCATTCGGTTGGATAGTGTAGGCAAGAGCTTTCGTGCTGAGATAGTGAGGGGATAGGAGTCTTTTATCTCTCCTTCCCCCTCCACTATCAAAGCTGTAGCAATAAGACTTCCATTGGAATCAAACACCTCTACTAAATCTTTCTGGTTGGGAACGGATACATAAGTTCCATCAAATATGGAGACAAATAAATCCATAGTACCACGTTTGAATTCCTCTGTCATCTATTAGAATATATGAGTTAACCTCGCAACCTGACCGTGCTCAGGGTGATGGAGGAATCCTTCAACAGCCTTAGGTGCGTGCTGATATCCATTCCTATGATGCCAACTGTCTGTAGCTGACGGACTTCTTAATGCTTCTATTGTCACACCAACTACATCTTGTGCAATCTTATGGTGCAGATGATGAGTGTAGATATATCTATGCTTAGTGAATGCCCAATCCTTAGGAGCTTCTTGAGCCATTAGGATAGGCAGGGTCGCATTCTTAGCTCCGTCACCGTGCGTTGTTCCAATTAATGAGTTACCATACCGAAAATACTTACGATGAGCTACAGAGGTGTCAAATGAGACATGAGGGTGTTGCCTAAACCAAGACTTAATAACGTCCGCTAAAAAAAATCCTGACATATAATCATGGTTAGAGGGATTGAACACAAAGTGTAATGGTGCGTGGGTTGCAAGCATCTCAATTACATCTACATATAACTGTTTAGCCATCATAAAATTCTCATACCACATCCCATCTGTATCCTGAGGTGTGCCTGATGTGGTTTTTCTTGAGGGTGAGTCAATGTGTAACACATCATTACCACCCACTAAAAGAATTTGGTCTATATGAAACCCTTTAGACTTATCCAATATACCCTGAACTCCATCCAAAACTCTTTGCACTGCTATCTGCATATTGTATTCCTCTCCTGATTCCATAGCTGTGGCTAACTTACCTACATGAATATCAGCAGGGTCAATAACTAACAGGTGTGGGTTAGGTTTAGAGCTATGAAACACTTTCTTATACTTAGGAGAATGCTCATTCATCTGAGAGATAATATCATCCTTAATATCTTCAATGTTTGTTTGGTTAGGCTTGGTGTGTATAGAAAAATGCTTTCCTTTATACCAATAATTACTTACAGTGTGAGGTTCAATGCCTAGGGCTTTACATTCATTCTCAAATGCAGAATCACTCTCACGAATCTGTGATAGTTTATTTTGCTCCTCTTCATTGAGATATGCACGGACAGTACCCCTGCCCTTTTCTTTAATCATTGTATTTTTTCCTAGTATTTGAGCCTCAATAGGCTGTAATCTCATTCTTTTACTGCTCATAGTTTATAGTTTTATATGCGACCCATAATAGAATCGGCTAGTGTTTTGCATTTTTTAATTAACTCTTGTGCCTCCATCTTTGCCACGGTATAATCCTTATCTACTAACGCCTCCGATATTATATCTACACTGTTGTATAAATCATTGGTCGTAAAATTAATATGGGTTAACCTACTCTTGTCTGTACTCGGAATTTTTGTCATAATTATTTATCTATTAATCCATTAAGTATGCCGTTTGCTTTTATGTAAAAGGCTTCCTTATTCCTAGGATTAAGCTTAGAACGAATGAGTTTAAATACATCATCAAACTCTGTCTCTTCCTTTGTTTCTTTTAATTCAGAGTAGAGTTTAGTTATTCTTTCATTATCCTGAATAACCTTATCAAGCTTTCTCTTAAGCATATCATTAAGATTATCATTGGTTCTGTTGGTATCTAAAACCAATTCATAATCTTCTTTTAATTTTACATACAAGCTATCGTATCTATTACTAACATCTAAATCAAACTCTCTTATATACCCAAACTGTTTGATAGCCCACAAAACGGTAGCATGGTTCTTGTTCATACGCCTACCTATCTGTACTAGACTATAGTCTAGGTCTCTCATCAGTTGATATGCAAACATTCTTGCATCAATATATTGTCTTTCTCTAGACTTAGTTAATATATTATCAATATTAAATTCTCTTTCTACCAGTTTAATAATTAAATCTGTTTCTTTCATTGTGTTTATGATATTTTATTTATAATTATTTGTTTTATTTCCATCGTTGCATCTTGTGTTGGGATGCCATTGTCGCAATAATTACCTTGAGTTACATCAAAGATAATGTTATTTCCTCCTGAAGGAACACCCTGTTTCATTTTGCGTACCACAATACCGTTGATACGATATATAACTTCATAAGGAGTTAGCTCAACCTCATACAGGTAAAAGTTTTCAGTTGGCTTAAACTTTCTGTTAGTTCTAGCATTGTTGTGGGTCATCTTCTTGCCTCTAATATTGTTATAGTCATATCCCCAATGATGAGTAACTGATACTTCATCTTTCCAAGAACCACAGTGCTCCATCATATCACACTCAGGCATACCATCCTCGCCAAATAACCAGAAGGCTGACCACGCATACTTAACGTTAGGAACCTTAACAACTGCCTTGACTGTACCTATCTTTATTGTAAAGTTAGACTGCATATATGCATCTTTTATTTGGTTCTTAGGGAATGTTAATCTAATTAAACCGTCTTCAGTATAACAATTCTGCGGCTTACTTAGTGAGGTATTCCAAGGGCGTGAAGGTCTGAAAAATGGGTCACCGTCACTGGAGTTAAAACTTTTAGTCCACCCTTTCTTCCAAGGCATATTGCCAAAGGTAATGTTCTTAGCATCAATTACAACAGAATCTTTGTCTATGTAATTTAATGTAGTATAATCAGGTATTCTGCTAAGATAAAACCTTAGCCTTTCAAAAAAATTTCTCATAGTCTATTTTGTTTAGTGCAGACTGGACAGCTTACAAAGCTATCATCATCTGTTGTTGATATAAATTTATAATCCCTGCTCTTTGTATGACAATGGTCACACTCAAACCATATTTTGTGTTCAATAGTTTTCTTCATAGCTAATCACCTCTATATATTTCTGCTTTAATATTTAGATTGTTTAGTTCTTTTAATCTATACTCTTGAAGCTTAGAAGCTTTACCATTCTTACGCTTGACCTCATAGAACTCAACGTCACTGTCAGGTGGTATAGCCAACACATCAGGTATTCCATTTTTGTTTGTCTTGACAAGCTTGAGAACGTAATACCCCTTAGCTTCCAGCTCTTTAATGAGTTTGCTTTGGACTTGTTGTTCAGTCTTCATTGTCTCGTTTAAAATGTTTTAACGTGTAGTCCTTCTTTTTAGTAACTGCCTTGTATATATCCTTCTCCATACCTTTGTCAGCAAAAACCCAATAGACCTTGTTGAAAGTCCTATCTTTAGTAGTCATCCTATCTCTCGACTGCCAATAACTTGTGGCTGAGAAATCAATGTTGTAGTATACCAAGTAGTCAGCCCATCTTAATGAGATGCCTTCTCTACCTGACACAATTTGCAAGGCTATATTCTTGTCTGTAATTTCAAACTCTTTCAAGTCTGTTGTTAGCTTGTCTCCGTATACTTCCTTGAGGACTTCTAACTCTGCCTTAAACTTATAGAATATACCTATCTTCTTACCTGCAAAGTTTTCTTTTATGAACTCTGCCTTAGAGGTGTCGGTTATCATAGAGTTGCCTGACTCAAACTTAACTGAGCCTGAGTACAACTGATGAAGCTTCATCATCAACTTAACTGCTGTGTCTGCTAAGACAACCTCACCTGACTTACCTTCAATAATTAAATCATCTTTTAATCGCTTAACTAACTGGTAGGTAATTGGTTTCATTGGAACGTATAAGACTTCCTCCTGAATCTCAGACTCAAAGCCTGCTGCTTTCTGAGTGTAGCTTATGGTATATGGTTTCATTGCATCAAGTATTGTATCCTTTCCTCTAGAATAATCATTGATATATAAACCATTTATCTTTCTTTGCTTCACATCTACATAATCATGGCAGAATTTGTAGAAGTTTGTGTACTGTTTAAAAGGATTAGTGGGTATGCCATACACCTGATGATACATTTGACTGTATGATTCAGGTGTAGGCGTTCCACTCAACAAACACACAAATGAATAATTAGTTTTTAGTAAGTCTTTTAATTGCTTACTTCTCTTGCTAGGCTTAGGGAAAGCACCTAGCGTATGAGCCTCATCCAATATAATCATATCCCATTTTATCTTGGAAAGCTTATGCATAGACTCATAGTTTATAATAAATAAAGAAAAGTTGTGAGGACATAACTTATCATAGTCATCATTGATAGAAGAGATAGCCTTCTTCTTTGTGATGAAGAGGACATTATCTACCCCTAGCTCTTGAGCTATACTTAAGGAAGTGAGGGTCTTTCCAGTCCTCACCTCCATTGATAGATACAATAAGCGATGTTGCCTAATGATTTTCAACCCTTCGTTCTTTATTTTTTCTTGATAGTCTCTTAACTCCATCGGAACTACTTAACCCATACATACATAGTCTGAGGTGCTACACTCTGACCTCCAAAGTATGGGAAACACTTAAAGTTTAGTACATTGCTAGGAAGATATCCAGACATGAGTATCTGTCTACCATTAACACTGAACCTCCAAACCTTGTTAGAGTACTCAATACTGAAGTCATACCATTTGTCCACATCTATACTTGTGATTAACATCTCTCTCCTTACTCCATTCATATAGACATAACCTGATATCATTATTGAATTTCCGTTAGAACGCCACACTAATCTGCCTGAGTTCTTATGAATCTCTGCACTAGCTATGCCTGTGAGTTTATTCCACCCACTTATATCCCCTTCCTCTAGGCATTCTTTAGAAAACTTTATACTCCCCTCTTTACTTCTACTGCTAAATGGAAATAGTCTGTTGATTGTAAAGGCGGCATAATGCCTCCCCTTTTTAATTGTGTATTTCATATTCTTTTATTTTATTATTTAATTTAATTCTAATTTCATTGTCAGATGTTGTTCTAAACCTATATACCATATGTGCCTCTTGACCCCTGCGTTTTATCTGACCCTTCGCAGGAACCTTGCGTTCCATAACTTTAAGCATAGACTTTAATCTCTCTAGCTGTTCTGCTGGATTACGCATATCATCCCATATACTACCCACGCAGCCTCCTCGTTTCATCAGGAGAATATCTTAATGTAAAAAATACACGAAGAGGTTTCTCTTTATTGTGCTGTATGTGATGTACCTTAGGTTTCTTGGCTAAGTATTTCTTAAGAAGCTTGGCTCGGTGTTCATTCAATTCATCTTGCGAATTGATTTCGTGAAGATAAGGAATATCCTTACCTTTCTCCCCATTAAAAATGGTGTGGCTTAATATTTCTATCATAAAATTTTATTAAGATGTAAAGATACAAAAAATATTAATAAGTTGTTGACTTATTTATACTTGAATGACAGCAGGTATCACCTTTTTTATAGGTAAATGTTGTTGTACAAAAGTCTTCAATTACCATACTATCTAACTCCTCATTACTAGGCTCACAATCATCTTCGCTATCAGGATTATAGTTTTCAAACAAGCTATGCTCCCTATCTAAGTAGGCGTATAGTATAGCCGCATAGTTAATGAGGTCTGATATAGTATCAGTTATCTTCTCATCTTCTACCTTAGCATCTTTTGTTAGTAGATTACTTATCCTAGAAACCTTGTCCATTAATCTAACTATGATACCTTGCTCTACTGATATACCTGCGACATGAGCTGATGCCTCAAAGTTCCTGAAGAAATTCTCAGGCTCTGATGAAGCATAGTCATTATTTTTCTTAACGAGTATTTCTAAATTACCCTCGAATAGTTTTTCTATTGCTTTTAATATTTCCATGTTTAGTTATTTATTATTATTAATGTTATACAAACGGCTGTAATCAGCCATACAATTGCTGTCTCGGTGTTACTCATTTTAAATTTAAACATAACTTATTTTTTTATTGACATTAGTTTTACATTATCCTCAAACAATATCATATCAATTATTGTATCAATGATATTTAATCTTACCTCTAAGCCTGTGAGTTTTTCATGTGGTTTAATAGGGATGTAAGCACTCAGCTCAGGAAAGAACTTTATTCCTACATCAGTTAAGCTAACCCTTATTCCAGAATCATTCAGGAGAACAGCTTTTACAGACGTACATATGAATCTGTAATCACCATCTATCAAATGCCTTCTAGCTTTTAATAAGACTTCAATTTTTTTACGGTTATTCATCTTCATAACATTATTTATTATGTCAGCAAAGTCAAGCCCTCTTAAAGCCTGACCTGCTAACTGGTTTACAATTTGTTTATACTCCATTATATATTAATTTTAGTTTGTACTGAAGCAGATATTTCCTGCTCCGTTTTGAGCCTAAACCATCTACTTGTAGCGTCTCTTCCGTTCTCAGCTTTTTCTCCAGTCTTATATATAGCATAAGATTGGAACCAACTTTTGAAGTTTTTAGATGACAAAGCAAACTTACTCTTAGCTTGGTAGTCAGGATAATCAGATATGAAATCTCCCATAGCCTCACTAAGGCTAATTTTACAACCAACCACTGAGTATTTATTAAAGTCATTCTTATCCTCATCTACAAGCCCAAGCCACTCCACAAAATCATGTGATGTCTCGGCAGACAAATGTCTTATCTTAAGATTAACAAAGCTTGAAGATACTAATCCCTGAGACATGTACACTTGCAAACAAGAAATCATATAGTTATCAAATTGTGACCACTCGTCATCATCCCAATCTGAAAAAAGCATCTTACCAAATTCATCTAGTGGTGTATAATTTGCATTATAATACTGATGTAATTCTAGTTCCCACTTTCTTCTGACAAAAGAATTACCTGCTCCTCTGATAGCATAGTTAGTAGTGATAGCTACCTTTGGAGATTTTTCAAAAGGAACCTTAACCGAGTCCTTATTCTTTTTCTCTATAGTAATACCTTCAGTTACCACGCTAAACAATCTTTCAAAAGGAAAGTGTTTTCTGATATCATCAAATAATAATATCTGAGTATCTGAATTAACTAACTGATAAGCAAAGTTTTTCTCAAAGCTAAAACTCTTACCATCAATAGTAACCACCTTCTTCATATGAGATAAAGCGTTCATAAAAATACCCTTGCCAGTACCGCCTTCAGGGTTGTCAGAAATAATCTCATCATTAAGAATAACAGCAGGTGCATACGATGGAGTTTTATATCCATGCATAAGATAACCTATTGTACTTTCCATTGACCTGCGTCTATCACTTTTGTTATTGGATATGTTACCAATAAATTTAGGATAGTCAGAATGTTTATCAACCTTAACTATTTTAAAGTTTCTATCAATGATGTGGTCTTTCCATACATAGCCACCTAAGTCTATATAATCTATTATTTCAACATCACCACTTGTTACTTTAATAGCACAATCTTTATAGTATAAATAGCTAACGTCTTTAGTATCCTCAATAAAGAATATATCAATTGTATCTATTAGACTTAGATAGTTATCTGTAAAGTACCTCGTGCTATCAGCAAAGTGATTATAGATTGCAATGTTAGATAGTTTAATAAGATAGTTAAGGGTAAAATCTTTTATATCATTAACGTCTGTAGCCTCTATAAGATTGTTGATTACCTTAACAAATGTATAATTATTTGAACCTTCTATCGCATATTTATAATACCCATTGTCCTCCAAAAAATGTTTAAAGGTATTAGGTTGTAGCCGAACAACGCCTCTATCGCTTATGCTCCAAAACAAATACTCATCAGCCTCATTAATCGTTTCATCTATAATAGAATCTATTATGTCTGATTCAATATCATCATCAGCACTTCTGTGTATCTCTGTTCTTGGTGCTCCTGATTTAACTTGCTGTTTAATTCTATTTATTCTATCCTCATCTTCATAAAATTTTGTGTTGTTCTTTTCAGTTTGTCTGTAAGCAGAATCAACAACCTTCTCCATCTCTTCAATAGAAAATCCATTGCCACAATATTCTGAAAGCACGTTCTTGCTTTGCACTGGGTATACTCCAAACTCATTACAAGCTTGGGCAAATACATACGCATTATTATTTCTCTCGCCCTCAATCATAGGATACTTCTTTGTCCACCACTTCTGAAGTATATCTATTATTTTAGGTTTGTCGGTTATTTTAATGGTCTTTCTTTTAGAATCCAACTCTATCTCTCTGTGCTCAGGCTCTTCATACTTTTCCCACACACTACTAATACCATTAGTAAAAATCAATGGGTCATAACTCTCATAACATACCCTTGCAATATTCTTAGATGTGGTATCAAAATGTGGGTTGTTATAATACTTCTGTAAGGCATTGAAGTATAGCTTATGATTAGGTATATCTTTAGGTATCTTAACAAGCACTTTCAATCCATTACCTGAAGGAGAAATAAATACTGAGTAAGTGAACTTATCCTTGGTAAACTTCTCTTTATCTGATAGCATATCTTTTTGACTATCGTACTTGTCAAAGTCCAAACATATCAACCCACTATGATTTACAATGTCAGAATCTTTTCTACCCACAAACTCTCCTGAGAATAAAATAGAGGGCAACTTCATTTTTAGTTGTTGCCTCTTGGTTGAATCCTTCTCAACTCTAATAGATTTAATTAGGTCTTTACTCTTAGACCCATTCTTAATCCTTTCTAACATAACCCCAACATCAACAATGTGTTTTTGTTCTGTCTCCCTTATGTCTTTAAATATTGTTATTTTCATTTGTGTTTAATTTATATTAGTGACAATTTATGACAGATAAATGACAGATGCATTTACCTTTTAACTATTTGATTATCAATATTTATAAGTCCTTAATGACTGAATGACTGATAATTTATCAAAATCAATAAAAAAAAATATACAAATATTAGAAAGTTATTAGTTGTATATATATAAAAATAGGGGAGGATTGTCATTACCTCCCCATATTTTAATGGTAAATAACTGATAGTTAGAATGGTAGTTCTTCAGTAGTTTCTGTCACAGGTGTGTCATTTTCTGTCACAGGTGTGTCATTTTTTTTTTTCTTAAACCCACCTTCAGGCTTCCAAGTATCAACTTCTACATAGTAGTTTCCACTCTTTGATTGCTTGATATCAACTGACAACCATCCATCACTCTGGAATTCTTTCAAGGTCTTTATAGCTTCATCAACTTTAAATTTAACCTTGCCCACCACAAACTCTGGTGCGTTTTCATTTCTTTTAAAATAAATTCCATCTGCAAATAGCACTTCTTTTTTTTCACTCATAATAATATATTTATAATGTTTGGTAAATAATTCTTGAATTAATATCCTCTGTACTTAATGGAGAGTAGTACCTATCCCATACTTCTAATGCACGTTCTACTTTGTCTCTCCCATTATCATAGAACTGCTGAGAACATTCAAAGATACCCAGTTGATTGGTTTGTTTATCAACCACAATGAATACCATGTCCTTATCGAATAGTTGTTTATAGATGTAAGCCTGACTATCGTAGTTATATCTCTTTGCTGACCACATGAACTGATTGATATCACTTGTGGTTTTTAAATCATATATCTTATCACCAACAATATCAGCTTTTCCCTTGAATGGAGTACTCATAATCTCACCAACGGCAGGTACTTCATATAGGTTCCCTTCCTGCGTAATCAAATCATAAATTAAAAAGTTGTTCTTTACGACATCAACCCATGATTCAACTGCATCAACTTCTTTTTGCAGGTAAGCTTGGTCTACCTGATTACTATTCACATAATCTTTGTAGTGCTTTGTACTCCTTGTATTGGCATCAACGACATGATATTTAACATCCTTGCTAGGTTCTAATATTAGCTGATGGAACATATGTCCTTGCAACATAGGAATAGTTGGAGTCTTATCCTTCTTGAATTCAGAAGGATTGTTTAGTAGAGTTCCGATATCTGAGGCACTGACATATTGTTTGCCAAATTCCCCATAATATTTTGCATCATCTCTTAGTTCGGTAATAACATCCATTAGACTGATGCTGATTTATATTTAGCACTAAGAGTTTTTTTAGTTTGAGGTGTTACCTCATACTTCTTCTCAATGTCAGTCATACATTTTGCGAATGATACTCCTGACTTAGCCTTGCCCTCTATAAATACCAATACCTTGTCATAGTTAGGAGAGTCGGTAGATAGCTTAGCTTTTTTGTTAGGGTCTTTCTTCTCCTCAACTGGCAAGTCCTCACCATACCATAACTCTAAGCCAAGTCCATGCATAGCTATAGCCTTGGTCATACTACGTTGTATAGCCTTATTAACATCCATTGAAGTTACCTTGTCAGCAGTAATACTCTGCATCCGATAGTCCATGATAGGTAGATAATCAATCATCTCCTCATCATTAATAGTTACTCCAACTTTTACAAAGCAAGTTCTTCCATCTGTGAAATAGTTCAAGCCATTCTCTGCCTCGTATACTTTTCGTGTGGCGTTAGGGAATAATGTCTTGACTGAACGCCAAGCGTGTGACCAAGAAACGTAATTCATCTTACCCTTCTTTTCAATCATTGGTTTAACATCAATTGAATTCAATGTGTTAAAAACATTTGTGTAATCTTTAGTGTTACTCATAATAAATTTGTGTTTAATTAGAATTAAAATTTAATAGTGAGTGATGAGGGAATCGAATCCTCATCACCCTCTCTTCTTTTTGACCAACGCCTTTTTTTTAGAGCTGAGCTGACGCTATCAGCTAAATGTCTATAGCATATGTAATATATTAAAATTAAAATATAATCTTAGGTATGTGTAAAGTGTCACCATAAATAGGTGTGGAAGTGTCCACAAAGATACAAAAAATATCAATAACTTTTTAGTTTCTTTGTTTTTTTTACGGAGGTATTATAGACCTCCATAACCTCTTCCCTCCTCCTTTTGAGGAAGGTAAGTATTTTTGGGTTTTGTCTACTATTAACCTCATCTTTTATCGCAACCTCAATCCTATTGAGTTTGTATATATTATTAACAAGCTTAACCTTGAGTGTACCTAAAGCCCATCCGTAAGATTCTATTGTCATCTTACACTCTGAACTTAACGGCTCATAATAATCTCCACTTGTAGAGGTGTTCATATATTCATATGTACCATCATCAAACCTTTCTATTCTGGTTCCGTTATTTATAATGGCATAAGTAATTTCATCTTTTATTATCAAACAAGTAGGGTCTGACTCTGCTTGTTTGAATATTTCTTTATCACTATACATCCTCAGACCTCCTTAATTCCTTCATCTCTTTGTGGAGAATATTTATATCATTAAGATTTCTACTCTTCCAACTGGAGTAGTCAATGCCATCCCATGAAGATGGGATATTAAAGTTTAGTTTATTGTCGTGAAAAGTTATTGTCACTCCATCTATAATCTGTGATTTTTTCATGTCTTAAATATTTAAAGTTATAAATTCATCATCGGTAAAATTTATTCGGTGCAATAGGGTGTGTACCAGTCCGTTATCTCCCCATTGATTTTCTTTTGTTTCAGTACTAACCTCGAATAGGTAGCTTAACTTGTTAACATCCTCTGCATCTAACTTTGTTAGGTCAGTTGTTACCCTATAAGTCAAGTCATCATTATTCAATGTTATGACTGATGCCTCAAGTAATGGGTAGTAAACTGATACCACTCTTAACTCTTGGTCATATTTATTTATTTGATTTCTGAATTTTTCTTTTATATCTTCAGAATATCCAGTACTCATTATGGCTTTGTCATCAATCTTAACATCATACCATCGAGTGCCTTCTTTAATTTGTAGTACTTTTAGTTGTTTCATATTTTTAAAATATAGGTTCATCATCATCATTAATAAAATCATCTTCGGTTTCCCAATCTATCATGTCCAAAACCTCGAAGTCAAAAAAGTCAGCCAATATATTGGCATCTAAATCCATACCCGAAAGGTCAACCCTTGACCCTAACTTAATTAAGTAGTCAAAAACCTCTCTTCTCTCACCAGTTAGATACATGACATGAGCCATGCCTAACTTGAATTTATTTGAGTGTGCCATTAAGCCTTGCCAAACGGCAGAACCTAATGTATCTATTGGAGGACATTTTGCTTTGAGTAAGTTCTTTCTTTTACCTCTTGTGCTAAACGCCTCCTCCATTCCTTTGATAATTAAAATTTTTAAATCTATCTCATCCATAGTAATAACAAATGTATCGTTAATAAAATTATAAAGATAGGAATAATGATAATGTAAAATACATCCATCACATTCCTAACTATCTCCTTGAAATTATTATAATACTTCTTCATAGCTATCCATTTTAAAATAATCCAAAACATTTATAATATCACATTCAAATACATAAGATAAAGCCCAAACATCTCCGAACTCCATATCCATAAGACTTTTATGTTGTGTTAACATCAAAGTTAGGTGTCTGCCAGTATGTCTGTACTTAATTGAATGAGCATTCAACATATCTTTTCCTTTCGTTTCTAATCTATCTAGTAAACTTTTCATTTTAAATTGTTTTATAAATTTTCTTTACAAGTTGGGCATCTACCATAGTCAAGTATATCCCCAGTAATTTCATCACCACAACATGAGAATAATATCTCTTGGTGTTGTGCCTTGTAACCCCTATAATCATACACTAGTTCATGGTCAAGGTCAAGCATCCATCCGAGTGGAACATTATTGTTAAACTCGGTGCGATTAATTTGTGTTCCATTATGCGTATATAAAAAGTCAAACGCATCTATGTTATCCCAATCTCTGTTGTTGTTTATATAATCTTTCAAACTGGACTCTATTCTAGAAAGAATTTTAATACTTTTTAAATCGGTTCGTAAATTGAAATCCACATCTATAGAAACCCAATCAATATAGTCTGTTAAATTAGTCATATTTTATTCTCCTTTCTTTTTAGTTATAGGAGGGCAAAATGCCCTCCCTTTGTTTGTTATTTTATTACTGAATAATCGTTTGAACTTCTCAAAAAATATCTCCAATCGGTTTCTGTATTCATTTCTTCCGATTCAAATTCTTCCTTTGACCTCGAAGCAGTTCTGTATTTTGAGTATAACTTACCATTGTCATATTTTCTGATAGTGAATGTTCTTTTGTTGTAATTCGGTGTTACTTTTAAATTTTCCATTTTATTATTTTTTTAATAATGTGAGGAATATACCTCTACCCACAAAACCTCACTACCAATTAGGTAGCGAGGTGGTTTAAGATGTTATTTGGATAGGAGGTAGTCAACCACCTTTGTCGCTGATTGCATTGTATACACGCACTCTTTCGGCTTGTCTGTTAAATGTTTGCACCAACCCTTGATATAGGCTTGGCTATTCTCCACATTTTCAGTTGGATTTAAACCTAACAACCCTACCATATACATAGAGGAGATTTCAGCGACCAACTCCTCCTTAGCGTAGGTGTTATCACCCCATTTTACTACTTCTATTAAAGTCTTTCGGTTCAGTCGGGATTTATGACCCGTGCTATGGGCTAATTCGTGAAACAATACCTTATAATAGCTATCGCTATCTACAAAAGTATCCAATCTAGGCATATTAACAAAGTCAAGATTTGAGTTGTAATAAGCACCCTCATTGGAGTGCTGAATGTTAAAGGGGGATTGTTTTTTGCAGTAGGCATCAACAACATCATCTGCTCTTTTAATGGGGTCATTTTCCACCACCACTTGAACTATTTTTTTTGGTTCAATACCTTCGGTTTGTGCAACATTAAAAACCTTGTAAAATCTGACAGAAAATGTTTTTCTATATCTATCACTTCCACCATCTAATTTTTCGCTCGGATTAATATTCTTCACAAGTTTGGGTGCTACGAATTTTTTAAGTTTATTATCCCAATAACCAATGCTCCAAAGGTAGACTTCGGTAGACTTTGACCCCTTAATCACCTTACCACCTTTTGCAGAGATTTGTTTGAATGTGAGCCATTGGTTATACTCATACCCATTTGCACGCATCACGCAGTTTAACATAAAGATATTGAACCCGTTGTAATATCTGTTTGTAGCAAGGTTGAAGGGCTGATTTTCACTACCACTTTTCCACGGCTTAAACCATTGTAAACCCTCGGCTTTTAAGCCTTCAATAACCAACTCATTAATCTTTAAAAATAAATCATTTTTCATTTTAATAGTTTTTAGTTATGGGGAGAGTAAAATGCCCTCCCTATTATTAAGTAGTGAGCACAGAGGGATTCGAACCCTCTGTTCAACCATTTGCTCTTTAATATGTTATTAATTAGAAGCACCATCTAATACAATACCTCTTTGTGTTGGTAGTGCCTAGCAAGTTATCATCTGTATCAAAAGCACCCCATATTTTAGGTTCGCAATTGTCGTGGTTGCCGTTTATGTTTATAATTTTGTTATTTAGTTATACCACCTTAAGCCTCACTACCAATGGTAGCAAGGCTTTTAAGTGTATTATCTAAAAAAATTGCGAGGTATTCCACCTGTTTTTGTTATCGGAATAAAATATTTATCATTAAATTCTCCCCAATATTTAGCGGGGCTTTTATGATAAGCTAAATTTCCTATACCGCCATCAAATTTAACGGCAATACAGTCCTGATTTAGTTTGTCTAGTAGGTTATTAACGTAATCTACCGTAACAACATCATTTTTAACAGCACAAACCAATGTTAATTCGGTATCACTTTTCTCTAATCGTGAGTAAGTGCATTGTGATAACTCTCTAGCAAAATTAATATCAATTTGCTTATGAGTATCCTTATCGTTTAATCCAATGTTTAATGTTACCATTTTTATTATATTTTTAGTTATTAATTATTTATTTCTAGGTGTATACTTTTCTCTTAGCATATACATTACTTCTAACATCTCCTTTATATCTAAGTTACTAAATACTTCATCGTGATTCATTGAGCCGTCTATTAAAACAGCTAACTGATAAACGTCATCATCAGTTACAATGTTAACCTCAACGGTTTCGTTAAGCTCCATTATTACTCTTTTCATCTCTTTATATTTTAATTATTAAAAATGTTAATTAAGTAGATATGGACGGATTCGAACCGTCCTAAATACCATAATATCTTTTGTTAGTCATCTAGTAAATTATATATATCTATGACATATATGTTACCGTTGTATCTGCCTATACTACTTGCTTTTAAGTCATCAATAAGCTGCCTAATGTCGCTTATTTTTTCGGTGCATCCATCAAAATTTTTAATTATTCCAGTTTTTGCCTCTTCTATATTTTTATATATATACATTTTTAACCTCCTTATTTTATAAGTTCCAAACCTAATTCAACAGCTGCATAATTAATATGCTTCTGTGTAGTAGCTGACCAGTAACCTAACTGGATTAGTTTATTATCCTCTATTCTAGCTACTTTTGTGTAATAAGAGTATACGAATTTGCCGTCAGTTTGTAAGTTTTTTGAGTATTTTTGAAATTTGTTCATAGTTTTATTTATTTATAGTACGTGCTTATTTATTTATTTGTTAGCGTTCATTTGCCAACGCTCACTTAATCGGTTCTAACAACTCAACTCTATCATCAATGTATTGGTCAAAATACATTGTCTTATTATTATATTTATCTTCTGCAAGTTTTACGTTCCATTGTGAAACCTCTTTAATTATTGCAGCAGTTTCGTATTCATTGCCGTTTTCTCTTGCAACTTGTAATGTCTGCTCAAAAGCATTTCTTTTTTTTACAAATAATCCGTATTTATACGAAACAAGTCCCCAAGCAAAAGAGTGTATTATCAGCCATAAGCCAAATATTACACACATAATAATTCCTAATATTTCATAGTCCCATTTAGTAGTTAGATAGCCACCTATTGCGACCAATACAATCAAAAAAATTAATGTTATCATAATTTTAGTTTTTAAATGCCAACGCTCAAAAACGAAACGCTAACAATGTGTATAAAAAATAGCCTAATTAAGTTTTGTAATAATTCCGAACGTATGTGTATGGGCTACTTTTCATACACTCGTCCGTTATTGTATATAATCCATAAATCAGCACCTTCATTATCCTGTGCACAGGCATCTAAATAATACCATTTTGTATCTGTTGTTCCAATCAAGTTGTTATCCTCATCGAATACAGCCCATACACCTTTTTCAGTGGTGAAGTTACTTATCATTCCAGTATAAGTACCATCTCTAAATACTTTGTATTCACCTGCACAAAATCTTTTAGTCGTTATTTTCATAATAATTATTAGTTAGTTATACCACCAAAAGCCTCACACCCAATGGATGCAAGGCTTTGGCGAATTTGTATGGCTGTGGGTATATTACACACCCATCACGCAACCATCATAGTCACATTTTTTGCCCACACTCCACAACACCTTTTACGTTATCAATTGAATGTTTTATTCAACCCATTCAACGGGATGGCTATGTGTTTCTCAACAGAAGCCCTATCCACAATAACGCCCATTCGCTTTTAGCTTATAGGTAGTCGTTTTGGCGGGAGAGTGGCGATAGCCACCCACAGAATGGTAAGCCACTTTAGGAACTGATGTTATCCACTTTTACTATACATTAGTTATCCACGAAAGCAAAATAAATTATTATAATGCTTTCTAGCCTTACCTCTCAAGTCCAGTTTTAGAAGTGCGAACTACACTTATCGTTGATTGATACTGCAAATCTACAACCATTTTTTGACATTACCAAATTTATTTTACAAATGTCGGAGTATCAGAATGTTATCGGAGAATCATAATGGATTAAATATGTATGCAGAATAAGTATGGAGGGGTTACGCCCTCACCCTCAGCGTGTTACAAGGATGTTTCACGCAAAACGGCAGAAGATTCCCTCTCGCTTGGAAAGGAAACATGCGTGTGCGTATCCTATACGGGCGAGGAAAAACGGCAAAAAAATGGGGGAAGGAATCTGAAATGTGGAGGGGGGGAGGAAATAAAAATCAACTTTTCTTTTGGGGGGCGTGACTTAAAATTTATTATATAACCCAACACCTCTATGTATGTGACACCAATGACAGTTCAATGACAGTTCTTTTTTACTTTTGTCATCTCTCTTATTCTTTACTGTATACTATATAATATACTTAATATTAATACTTTATAATAAATAAATATATAATATATATTATAATAATGACTGAATGACAGATAAAAAGGGAAAACGCTCAAAATAAAACACGCACGTTTACAGTAAAGTTGTTCAGCAGTTATAGGATTTTGTTGTCATTTGTCACAAAACCTCTGTAACAGACTAGCGGTTAGCGAATTAGTTTTTAATTGATGCGTCATTGATGCGTCATTTTAACGTCATAATGTTTATAACCCACTAAAAATAGTATTAATATATTTATTATATTTGCATAATATAAAATTAACTACAATATGAATCCAAAGACTTTAACATTTGGTGATGACGGGCAGAAGAAATTAATCGAGGGTATTACAAAGATATCCAAGACTGTCAAGAGTACATTAGGCAGTAGCGGCAACACTGTTCTAATGGAGTCACCTAATCACACACAGGGTTTGACTGTGACCAAGGATGGTGTGACTGTTGCTAAATCAATAGAGCTTATTGACCCAGTTGAGAACTTAGCTGTTAGGATGATGAGGGAGGCTGCTGAGCGGACGGCATCATCTGCTGGTGATGGCACTACTACTTCCATTGTATTGGCTGAGGCGTTTGTCAAGTGTGGGTTTGAGCACATGACTGATAACAGGACTCAATTATTGCGTGACATAACTAACGAGACTAAGTTTGTGATAGGTGAGTTAAAGAAAAAGAGCAGGTCTGTATCAAAGAAGCGTTTAAAGGATGTGGCGATAATAAGTTCAAACAACGACCATTTTGTGGGCGGTCTGATATCTAAGTGCTACAATGAGGTGGGCAAGGATGGGATTGTTACTGTTGAGAAGAGTGACACACCAGAGACATATTATAAGACAACAGACGGTATACGTTTTGACAGGGGTTATACTACTCCATTATTTATAAACGACCAGAAGAAGGACGAGGTAATTTTTGAGAATGACGTTCGCCTCTTGGTATCAGACGCTGAGATATCAAATGTTTTACAGATAGAGAAGGTGTTGGAGCCTGTTATAAAGAAAGGGCAGTCGTTATTAATTATAGCTCCCACATCGGTCAATGTGACTAACACACTGGCTGCCAATGTGATGAAGCGTAACTTAAAGATTGCAACTGTTCCTCCACCACAATTTGGTTACCGTCAGCATGAGCTGATGCAAGACATAGCTGTTGCGACAGGAGCGACATATTTTTCTGAGAAGACTGGTGATGACCTATCTCTAATTACTGAGCAGGACTTGGGCTTAGCACATAAGGTTGTAGTGTCTAGAGATGATACAATATTAATAAAGCACGACAGTATAGACCCTGAGTTGGTAACTGTTAGAGTGAACCAATTGCTTGCCCTTGATAGCGTGAGTAATACCAAGGCTGACAAAGAGTTTATACTAAGTCGTGTTGCTGCTTTAACAGGCTCTATTGGGCAGATATTTGTTGGAGGAAACTCTGATATAGAGCAGAAAGAATTATTTGACAGGGTAGAGGATGCGGTACTAGCTGTACGCTCTGCTACTGAGGAAGGAATATTATCAGGAGGTGGGGTAGCGTTGGCAGAGATTGCTACGAAGTATTGCTGCGGAGACACGCCATTAGATAAAATAATGTATAAAGCATTACGTTCACCAATGATACAAATTTGTGCGAACGCATCACAAAATGGTGACTCACTATATCCTGATAATATGTTTAGTGAAAAAGGAGTAGGGTATGATATGGTAACGTTAAACCGTGGGAATATGATTAATATGGGAATCATAGACCCTACGAAGGTAACAAGGCAAGCATTACAGAATGCTGTGTCTGTAGCTGTAACAATCTTAAGCACCAATAGTATTGTTACTATTGCTAGAGAAGGGGAGGTATAGATGGAGGCTATAGGTAAGTATTTAGTAATCAGACCCATAGAGGAAGAGGTACAGACTGAAAGCGGTCTGTTACTTTCTTCCGAAGATATTAACGACATCCGATACCGCAAGGGTGAGGTTGTTTCAGCAGGAACAGATGTTGTAGATGTTATTAAAGGTGGAATGGAAGTTGTGTACGATAGGGCAGCAGGTCATACCATATTATACGGAAAAGAAAAACTCTCAGTTATAAGAGAGCAAGATATAGTCGTTGTGAATAGTTAATTTGTGTGTTTAATGTGTTTAGTGATAAGGGGAGGTATATTGCCTTCCCTTTTTTTAATTATATGTATATGGCAAAATATTACAATCACAATAAAGGAACTACAACATATTGGAAATCAAGACGTTCAAAGCCTAAGGATGATTTTTTAAAATTTTACCCAATAGCAGAGCGATACGTTCTAGAACGTTATAACATAACTAGGGCTACTTTGAGTATTTTATTGTTCATGTATACCGAGGATTATTTTGATAGGGAAATGTTTAATCAGTTTCAGAAATTAGTATGGTGGAGGTATGACAGATTGAAGAGGATGGTTAGTTTAGGTTTTGTTGATAAGTTTCCTTATACTATGAATAGCGGCAAGCTTAAATATTACTATGCTCTATCTTCTAAAGGTGACACCATATGCAGGATGATATATGCTATATTAAGGATGGACAGGGAGGTATCGGTTCTTCCTCGCTTAAATCCAATGATGCGTTCAACAAAGGCTAATGCTGAAGGTTGGAGAGAATGGTTTAAGATATTTAATACTGAAGTAAAGAGGCTTAGGGTTGAGAATGCAAAAAACCCACCTGATGATGGACATGATGGATGGATTTAGACAGAAAGCAAGTAAAATAATTTTTAGTATTTTTGCAATATGAGAAGTAGGGGAATTGGAGACACTGTTGAAAAAATTACAAAAGCAACAGGAATAAAGGCTGTAGTGGATAAGGTGTCAAAAATAACGAACACTCCGTGTGGGTGTGAAAAAAGAAAAGAGAGATTAAATAACTTACTGCCTTATAATAAATGACACGGGTAGTCATTCAGTCTAAAAAGAATTAACAAAAAATAGTAGTACATTTGTAAAAAAAAAATATTAAACAATGGCATATCAAAAATTACAAGCAACAAGTGCTTGGCAGGTAGTACCAAGTGATTACACAAACATACCTCAGATATTTTTAAATGGGGGTACTGGAACTGTGTCAAGCTCTACGGCTACATCCTTAACTGTAACGGGTGCTAACTTTTTTGAGTTAGGAGTTAAGACAGGGATGATAGTGGTTAATGTTACCACAGGGGTTCAGGCTACTGTAGCAGGTGTTAACCAATCTACTAACACAGACACCCTTCCTTTATCTGGCGGCACATTTGCAGCAGGGAATACTTATCAGATATATGGAGGTGATAATAATGGTTGTGTTCTGTACATCGGAACAGGAGGAGATGTAAGGGTTACCACAGCAGGTGGTCACGATGTTACCTTTACAAATCTTGCAAGTGGTAGTTTTTTACCCGTTCAAGTTGTAAAGGTTTGGAGCACATCAACACTTGGGTCAGACATAATAGCACTCTGGTAGATGAATAATAATATTATAGGAATATTAATAAGTATTAACTCAGCAGGAATAAGTGCTGTAGACCCCTCTATAATACCTGCTTATGTGAAAAGGGTTATAGATGACGGAGGCATTGTTGAGGGAATTGAGTGTGTTAAATCTTTTTTAAAATATTTGCAATAAAATGAGAACATATATAATTATACCATTTGAAGATGTAACCGAAGAGATAATGGAATTGGTTGTTGAGAGTAATATAAACAGTCTAAGACATTCCGTTAAAGGAGATGATAAGGTTGTTTTAAAATACGAGGGAGAAACTCCTGCGTTATTGGCAAGTTATACTGCATATACCCACGAAGAGATTCTTGCCGAAATGGCAACTGATACATGGACATCTAATGAAGGGGTATAATTATGAGCATATACGATGAAGCCGTTTTAATCCAAAAGCCGAGTGGCTACAAGGCTGCAAAACTTTACAATGTAGTGCCATCTCCAGAGGTAACGGAGCAATCAAGCGTTGAGTTTGATGGTGTTGATGATT